>ERZ1036431.13-NODE-13-length-243205-cov-29.547436_pt1 | contig 243205 bp, 247 predicted proteins | sample MGYA00514222_ERZ1036431 | MGnify/ENA primary metagenome ERZ1036431 (study PRJEB33795, sample SAMN09464926) | human gut metagenome | host: Homo sapiens | place: USA: Stanford, California | collected 2016-08 | study: EMG produced TPA metagenomics assembly of the... | reverse complement strand
CATATCGACGGGGAGGTTTGGCACCTCGATGTCGGCTCATCACATCCTGGGGCTGTAGTAGGTCCCAAGGGTTGGGCTGTTCGCCCATTAAAGTGGTACGCGAGCTGGGTTCAGAACGTCGTGAGACAGTTCGGTCCCTATCCATCGCGGGCGCAAGAAACTTGAAAGGGGCTGCTCCTAGTACGAGAGGACCGGAGTGGACGAACCGCTGGTGTACCAATTATGCTGCCAAGGGTACAGTTGGGTAGCTACGTTCGGGACGGATAAACGCTGAAAGCATCTAAGCGTGAAACCAGCCTAAAGATGAGGTTTCTCATTGCGTAAGCAAGTAAGGCCCCATGAAGACGACATGGTTGATAGGCCGGGAGTGGAAGTGCAGCAATGCATGGAGCGGACCGGTACTAATAGGCCGAGGACTTATCTTACGAAGATAAGAGAGAGTATAAGGGAAAGAGACTTACGTTTTCTGTAGTTGTCAGGGCACAGGCTCTGAAGATTCAGTGGTGATGGCTGTAGGGGTCCACCTGTTCCCATACCGAACACAGCAGTTAAGCCTACAAACGCCGAAAGTACTTAGGGGGAGGCCCCTTGGGAGGATAGGAAGCCGCTGATTGAGGTAAGAGGGCGTACGCTAATGCGTACGCCCTCTTTGTATGTAGGTGGTAGGTGTAGAGCTTTTCAGTAGTTGTAATTGGCTTACATTATCGTATTTACATAACTATATATGTTATAATATATATAGTATAAATACACTATTGAAAACAGAGGTACTTAAGTATGCAAGTAAAAAAGGTAGAAGAAAGTGATGTCTTAAAATTTTCTCCCTGCTCGGAGATTTCATATGTTGATTACTATACGAAAAGGGGTAAGGAAGAAAAGACGGCCCCTATTTCTCAGGAAGTCATGGTGCCCGTTATTATTGACGGTAGTGAACGGGGAATGCTCATTTCCTCGCCTCAGGATATATACCACCTGGCTATCGGCTATGTTCTGGCTGAAAATCTGGTGCCTACATATGCCGATATTGAGTCTTTGGTTGTAGAAGGCGGAAAGGTTCTCGTTAAGACGACGGCGGAAGCTCATGAAATGCCGGCGCCTCCGGCAGATAGATTGGGTTCTGTAAATGCCGATGTAATTTGCGGTTACGGCGACTTACTTGATTCGTTGTCGGCGGCTCATCATGCTTCTCACGGCGTTCATGAAGGTGCATTAGTACGTAACGGTGAAGTTCTGGCCTATGCTGAAGATATTGGCCGTCATAATGTTTTAGACCGTTTGAGAGGGATTGTAGAAGATAAAAAAATCGATGTCTCCGATGTGATGCTTATCTTCAGCGGCCGCGTACCTCAGTCCGTTATTTCCAAGGTACACGGTATGGGCGTGCATTTAATTGCATCCAGGGCCTTGCCGTCGGCCTTGGGGTTAAAATTGGCGAATGAATATGGGATTACGGTTGTATGCGGCCTGCGTCCCGACTCTTTCCGCCTATATACACATCCTGAAAGAGTGTCTTTCTAGGGAAATATATTTTAGTATAAATAAGAAAAGGGAGTGACCTACAGGTCACTCCCTTTTAGCATTTGTCCGTTATTTTTTCAGCAATACGGTTCTTACACTCATTCCTTCCATCGCAGGAGGGGCACCTTTGGGAATAAAGGCGAGAGCGTCGGCACGAGCCGGTCCGAATAAGGAGCCTGCCGTGGCTCGTTCCAAGGGTGTAAAGAAGGGGATACCGTTTTCATATGAAACCGTTCCTTGGACGAAGCGATCAACCGGGTTGTTTTTATGCAATCCTTCTTTCATACGGCAATCAAGTTCCGGTAAAGCTGTCTGTTCCTCGCCGCGGAGACGACGCAGTACGGGCAAGGCAATGAGATGAAAGGCGTTAAAAGCTGCCGACGGGTTGCCGGATAAGCCGAGAATAGGGACGGTTTTACCTTTCCTTTCAATGACTCCGCCAAAGGACGCGGAACCGGGACGCATGGTCACGCGGTCATATAATTTACGGGCACCGATGCGTTCGTAAATTTGCGGCATGGAATCGAAGAGACCGACGGAAACGCCGCCTGTACTGATAATTATATCGACTTCCATAGAGGCTGAAAAGATACGGGTAATTTCCGTATCCAGTTCGGACGTCTTGTCCGTTACGTGCATGTAGCCGATTTGTCCGAAACCGTATTCACGCAAAAGACCGGCAAACAGGTAGGCATTGGAATTATAAATCTGTGCTCCATTGCGCGGTTCTCCCGGCATGACTAATTCTTGGCCCGACGTAATAAAGAGAACTCGCAGGTCCTTGTAGACCGTTAAATCCGTATGACCGATGCCGACAGCTGCCGACATGGCACCGGCAGTCAGGACGGACCCGGCTTTGAGAATTAAGTCACCTGTCGTACATTCCTCACCGATAGGAATGACATTGTCACCCTTTTGCACGGGCAGGTTAAGATGGATACTCTTTCCGTCGGCTGTAGCGGAAACCTGTTCTTGCATGACAATGGTGTCCGTTCCGTCAGGCAAGGCTCCGCCCGTCATAAGACGAACGGCAGCCCCTTCTTTTACCGTGCCGTCATAGACCTCGCCGGCACCGAGGGTCGCTAAGACCTCATAGTCTGTGCGATCTTTTTCGAAGTGAACGGCATAGCCGTCAAAAGGAGACTTACGAAAAGGGGGATACGGTTCGGCGGCATGTATATCTTCGGCGAGGATTCGCCCCAACGCAAGATCGGGACGGATTGTTTCCGTCCCGACTGTTGTCGTGGTCAGTACATCCGCCCATATACGATTTACTTCTTTTACTGATATGGGAGTCATAAGCTGAACCTTTCTGTTATGCTTTCGATGCTGCAGCTTGCTTAGCTGCTAAGGCTGCCTTGGCCTTGGCCGCCGCTTCTGCCGGGTCGAAAAGTGTGAATACTTCCGTAGGACATGCTTCGATGCAGGCGGGAATGCCTGATTCCGTACCGTGGCACAGGTCACATTTAAAAGCCAATTGGCGGAAAGGACGACCCTTTGTATCGCCATGGTAAATGCGTGCCATCGTAATACCGTCGAAGGGGCAGGCCTTGGCACATTTGCCGCAACCTTTACAAATATCCTGATCGAGGATAACACTGTCTTCACCCATGGAAATGGCGTTAAAAGGACAAGCTTCCATGCATTTGGGCTTAGGGCATTGACGGCACTGTACGGGCTTTGTCATGTCCTTGGTAATTTGAATTTGGACACGCGGCGTAAAGTCGTAGCTGTCCGGGTCCATGTTGAATACATTCTTTCCCGTGTGATTGACAACGCAGGCAATCATACAGGTGCGGCAGCCGATGCACAGCATAGGATCCGATTTGATGAATTTATTCATTTGATGCCGCCTCCGTTTCTTCGAGAACGCCCGTTAAGCGGCGAATTTCTTTGTATCGTTCAACAACTTCCTGTTCGGCTGCTTTTTGGTCGTCGATTTTTTCAACGCGGCAGGCACAGTATTTGAATTCCGGTGTATTACTCTTCGGATCGAGTTTGGCGTTAGTCAATTCGTTGCACGCACCGACCCACCACTGATAGGTCATATACGTAGCGCCCTTGGATACACGCTCTGTCGGCAAAGCTCTCGTAATCGTTTGACCACGAGGCGAGAAGACACGCACCAGTTCGCCGTCTTTAATGCCCAAAGCTTCGCAATCGTCGGGGTTCATTTGAATGAAGCCCGGTTCGTCGGCGAGGGAGCGCAAGAGACGGCAGTTACCGGTCATGGTACGGACAGAGTAGTGACCGACTTCGCGGACTGTAGACAAGGATAAAGGGAATTCTTCCGTTTCTTTTTCCTTTACAGGTGTGAAGGGGAAGAAGTAGAAATGTCCTTTACCTTCCGGTTTGTTGAAGGTAGCCCCTTCGTGAAGGAATTTCGTGCCCTTATCTTCCGGGTCGCGAGTGTAGCAAGGCCACTGAATGCCGTAGTTGGCTTCCAGTTTTTCATACGTAGCCCCGTAGTATTTCGGTGAAAGGGAAATCATTTCATCCCAAATTTCTTCCGTGTTGTTGTAGTGCATGGGGTATCCCATGGCTGTGGCTACAAGGCAGAGAATTTCCCAGTCCGTCTTGACGTTCGGATCCGGATCCACGAGTTTATGAACGCGCTGGAACCGGCGATCGCAGGCCGAGTATACGGCTTCGTGTTCGCCCCAGGCCGTAGCCGGGAAGATAACGTCTGCGTATTCACTGGTTTTGTTGAAGAAAATATCTTGAATGACGACGAAATCGATTTTCGAGAGCGTTTCACGAATTTCCGGTAAATCCGGATCGGACTGAGCCGGATCTTCGCCGATGATATAGTAAGCATGAATTTGCTTTTTCGGATCCGATTCCCGTAGTACTTTGTCGGGAACGTGTGTCAGCGGCGTGCCGTTAACGGGTGATAGGGGAACGCCCCAAGCTTTTTCAAACTTGGCACGAACTTCCGGATCAGTAACCTTTTGATAGCCCGGGTATACGTTCGGTAGGACGCCCATATCGCAAGTTCCCTGTACGTTATTTTGTCCGCGTACGGGACCTACGCCTGTTGCATAGTGACCGAAATTACCGGTCATTAAAGCTAAGTTGGAGCAGGCAATAACGCATTCAACGCCTTGGGAGAACTGTGTAACGCCCATGCCCCAAAGTGTCATAGTATGCTTGGAAGAAGCGAAGAGGCGTGCGGCCTTACGAATTTCTTCCGCATCGAGATGGGTCTGTTCGGCAATGGCTTCCGGTGCATACTTGGGATCGGCAATTTCCCGGGCGTACTCATCGAAGCCTACTGTATGAGCGTCAATAAATTCATGGTCAACCAAGTCTTCCGTGACAATGACATGAGCCATAGCACAAAGGAAGAGCATGTTCGTGCCGCCCTTGATGGGCAGGAAAATATCGGCAATACGACCTGTTTCCGTCTTGCGGGGGTCAACGCAAATAATCTTGGCTCCCTTTTTCTTAGCCCGTACAATACGACGCGCTACAAGGGGATGAGAGGTAGCTGCATTGTAGCCCATGTTGAAGATGACTTCCGCATCTTCGAGTTCCGGCACGCTGTACGACATAGCGCCTTCACCTAATGTTTCGCCGAGACCGGCGACAGAAGGAGCGTGTCAGATACGGGCGCAGTGGTCGACATTATTGGTACCGATAACTGCGCGCATGAATTTTTGAGTTAAGTAGCCTACTTCATTTCCGGGACCGCGAGCCGAGCCGGCACCCATAACCGTGTCGGGACCGTATTCTTTGATGATAGCCTTTAAGCGATCGGCAGTATACTGAATGGCTTCTTCCCAAGTAGCCGGTTCCAAGGGAGCTCCCTTACCGCCGCGACGGATTAAGGGAGTGCGAATACGTTTGGTTAAAATTTTGGGATCATTCAGATAATCCCAGCCGTATAGGCCTTTCAAGCACAAACGTCCGTCATTGTTTACGCCGTGCGGCGATCCCTTTGCTTCAATGACGCGATTATTTTCTCTGTCTACAGTACAGTCAATAAGACAACCCGTACCGCAGTAGGGACAGACAGTAGTAATCGTTTCGTAAGACATGTGGTGATTCACCTCTTTTAATAAGCGTATAGATGAACAATTACATAACTATACGCCAAAAGAAAAATTCTCATGAGTTTTACTCATGGATATCTTGATACATGTCTATTCTATACCTAATTTTCTCAATATGCAACACGTAAAAACGAAAATTTTTACGGCTTATAAATGGAGAGATAGGTAAAACATCAGATAAAATAAGAATTTTACAGATTGGCCAATAGTTTTATGTATTTCGCCAAGGCAGAAATATTGTCAGCGTGTAAAGTATTAAAATGCACTGAATTTGTATCCTTTCGTCGTGTCACCAAGGCGACTGTTTCATTGTCCCCTTCTGCGGCACCGGCTTCAGGCGGTAAAACCAAAAGTTTTGGAAAAAGGCCGTGACGGCGACTTTCAATGAGGACCAAATCTACGGACATAGAAAAGGCGGCGTCCTCTATGGCCCGGTTTTTTTTCGGTCCGTCCGGGATAAGAGCCGTACAAACGGCTCCGGCGCGGGTCGCCAGATCCGTATCGCTGTTTCGCTTAGGCCCTGTAGACATATGATGAGTGCTTTTAACATAGCCGACCCTATACCCTTGGGCAGACAACTCTTTGATGACTTGTGTAATCAAGTATGTTTTTCCCGTACCCGAAGTTTCTGCAGTGATGGAAACGACAGGAACGGGGCGATTTTGATTAATTGCACAAGCCAGGGCTTCTTTATAGGCTATGGGTGTGTTCATATTCAAGTATTGGCGTGCATAAGGCGTTTCGTCGATGAAAACCGCCTTTTTATTATAAATTTTTCGAACTCTGTAGTCGTCGGCGGCCAAGGCTGCACGGATTTTTTCATAAACCCGTCCCTTATAAAGTGCCGCCAAGGGATTTTCTCGCCCGTCGACAACGGGTATAACAGCGTCATACTCGGAGGCATCGGCAGCCAGCAAAGCAGGCACCCGTGAAAAGTCGAAAAAGGGAAGGTCCACGGCCAGGATGAGCCAACGGTCGGAAGGATATAATCTCATGGCCGCCTCCATACCGCCTAAAGGGCCGCAGTCTGAATAAAGGTCGGATACAATAGCAAGGTGACGCTCCGTGTCAAGTCCCCGGTTTCGGATGTATTCTGTTGTATGACCGTCTTGTATCGAGCTTTGACGGATAAAGTCCGGAATTTCTTGCGGTTCTATTATCCTGTTTGCGGAAATAACCGTGCGTTCAAAGGGATAAACGTAAGAATTTGTCAGCATATGAGTCAACGTTGTCGAGTCTTGCCAGGGCAATTGAGACTTATCTTTTTTCATGCGACTGCTTTTGCCGCCGGCTAAGATTAAAAGTGATAAAGCAGGCATTTTATCATGTCTTTTCAAGGTAAATCACCTCGTTTCAAATCTTCCTTTTAAAGAATCCTATCATATTTTCGCGGTGTTGCAAAAAAAAATTATAAAAAAACTTATATTGACGAAAATTTATAAAGATGTATACTATAACCTGAACTCATATTATATTTGCTTATTTTTTATAGGCTGGTGCAAGGAGGTATCATTATTATGTTTTCTCCCCAGGAAATCTCGGAAAAGTTTATTGACATCGGTAAGGGCAAAGCGGATCTTTGTTTACACAAGGCACTTTTATTAGCTTTGCTGGCAGGGATGTACATCGCTTTGGCGGCTGTAGGCGCCAATACGGGTAGTAGTATGATTGAAAACCCGTCATTGGCCAAAATTGTGAGCTCTATGATTTTCCCCGCCGGCCTTGCCATGGTAGTTCTTGCCGGGTCGGAATTATTTACTGGTGATTGTCTCATGATTATCAGTGCCGGTGAGGGGGCTATTTCGTGGAAGAAAATGCTTCGGTGCTGGGTTTTAGTGTATATCGGTAACTTTGTGGGTTCCATTTTAGTAGCTTTTTTGATGACACAAGCCCATCAATACTCGTTGTTCGGCAACGGAGTAGCCTTGGTTACCATGAAAACAGCCGTCGCTAAAGTGTCTTTAGCTCCTTTAAGCGCTCTGATTCTCGGCGTATTCTGTAACTTCCTGGTCTGTGTCGCCGTTTGGATTGCAGCCGGCGGCAGCTCCGTAACGGAAAAGCTTGCATCCGTATACCTTCCTATCTTCCTGTTTGTCGTGTGCGGTTTTGAGCATAGTGTTGCCAATATGTACTATATTCCGGCAGGGATTTTTGCCGCTGGGGACCCTGTTTATGCGGCGGCAGCGGCAGCGAAAGGCATTGATACATCCATCCTTACATGGGGGAATTTCTTTATTAACAACCTGATCCCCGTCACGATTGGAAATATTATCGGCGGATGCATTCTCGTGGGGGCGGTGTACAAGAAGTGCTACCCCAAGAAAAAGGCGTAGAATAGCCATTTGTGAAGAAAAGTACTTATGTTTGGATACTGGCTATTTATAACAAAATAGGTTACAATAATCATGTAATACCGGCTCCGGCATTCACGTCGAGAGCCGGTTGTTTACACTATGGGGAAAATTTTAGAGAGGCGATATAAGCTATGAAACGGATAAAAACGGAAGATGCCGTAGGGCAGGTTCTCTGTCACGATATTACACAGATTATTCGCGGTGTCTCCAAGGGCCCTGTTTTTCGTAAGGGTCATGTAGTACAAAAAGAAGATATACCCGTCCTCTTATCAGTCGGAAAGGATACGCTCTTTGTTTGGGAAAATGACGAGCAAATGATGCACGAAGACGAAGGTGCCGCTGTACTGAGGGACCTCACTATGGGGGAAGGGATGCATGCTACGGAGCCGAAGGAAGGCAAGATCGACTTGATTGCCGATTGCGATGGCATGCTGGAAATAGATACGAGGCGACTAAATATTATCAACGGTCTCGGTGAAATGATGGTTGCTACCAGGCACGGCGGCTTTACTGTACATAACGGTGATAAATTAGCCGGTATGCGAGTGATCCCGCTGGTCATTGAAAAGGCAAAGATGGAAGAAGCTAAAAAAGCGGTAGCGGGAGACCCGTTAATGAATGTCCGTCCGTTTAAGGTCAAGAAGGTGGGTCTTGTTACAACGGGGAATGAAGTTTTTTACGGACGAATTGATGATACTTTTTCGCCTGTCATTTATGACAAGGTAAAAGAATTCGGGGCTCGCGTGGAAAAGCATGCTGTCCTTCCCGATGATTCCGATGGCATTACGGCCGCTATTAAGGACATGTTGTCAGAGGGGATGGAAGCCGTTTTATGTACAGGCGGCATGAGCGTCGATCCTGATGACAGAACTCCCTTAGCCATTAAAAACACGGGGAATCGCATCGTATCCTACGGCGCACCCGTCTTGCCGGGAGCCATGTTTCTTTTATCGTATACGTCAGATAATCGTCCTGTTGTCGGCTTGCCCGGGTGCGTTATGTATGCAAAACGGACGATTTTTGACTTGGCCTTGCCCTATTTGATGTCCGGTACGGAATTGGATGCGGCGACGTTGGCACGTATGGGTGAGGGCGGATTGTGCTTGGACTGTCCCGTCTGTACCTTCCCCAATTGCGGGTTCGGTAAGTAGGTGTGATGTATGGCAAATTTTACACATATTGATGAAAAAGGAAATGCTCTCATGGTTGACGTGGGGCATAAGCAAGTTACATCGCGCATGGCTTTGGCGACCGGTCGGATTTTCATGAACGATGAGTGCTACAAAGCCGTCAAAAGCGGCCAAGTCACCAAGGGAGATGTTTTGGGAACAGCCCGTATTGCGGCAATTATGGCGGCAAAGAAGACAAGTTCCTTGATACCTCTTTGTCACAATTTATTGATTACCAAGTGCACGGTAGATTTCGTATTTCATGATGAGACACGTGCCGTTGAAGCACAATGTCGGGTTTATTGTGAAGGTAAGACCGGTGTTGAAATGGAAGCTCTTACGGGAACATCCGTGGCTCTACTGACCGTATATGACATGTGCAAAGCCGTCGATAAGAGAATGGTCATTTCCGAGGTGCATTTAGAAGAAAAGACGGGCGGTAAGAGCGGTCCCTTCTTGTTTAACGAAGGCGGTGAAAACCGTGAAAGATAAGTCGGGGAGAAATATAAACTATTTGCGCATTTCCGTAACGGATAAGTGTAATTTTCGTTGCCGCTATTGTATGCCCGACCCCGTTCCCGATGTGGAACATGAAGAAATCTTGCGGTATGAGGAGATCTTACGTATTTGTGAAGCGGCCGTTCGCCTAGGCATTCGAAAATTTAAGATTACGGGCGGTGAACCGCTGGTGCGTAAGGGCTGTGTCGACTTTATGCGACGTTTAAAAGAAACGGACGGGGTAGAGACCGTTACGCTTACGACGAACGGCATGTTCGTAAAAGAGCATATAGAAGAGTTTAAACACATGGGATTGGACGGTATTAATATCAGTCTCGATACATTGGATCGCAAACAGTTTCGTCGTCTGACAGGAACGGACGGAGCGGATGCGGTTGTAGAAGCCGTATCTGCGTGTGCGTCTGCCGGTCTTAAGACTAAGGTTAACTCGGTCCTTCTTAGTGAAACGAAAAGCCAGATTTTACGCCTGGCACATTTGGCACAAGAGATGCCTGTTGATGTGCGTTTTATAGAAGTTATGCCTATCGGCTTCGGTCGCTTTGAAAAAGGCCCGACAGAGGATGAAGTTTTGCAGATATTACAAGCAGAATATCCTGATTTGGCTTATCGCCGGGATGTAAGAGGAAACGGGCCGGCCGTTTATTACGGAAGCAGTTTGCTGCTAGGGTATATAGGCTTTATTGCCGCCAATACTCATCGCTTCTGTGATGAATGCAATCGTATGCGGTTGACGAGTACCGGGTTTTTGAAGCCCTGTCTGTGCTATGACAGCGGTATCGACCTCAAAGCTGTCTTACGCGGCGGTTCCGGAGACAGTTTGACAGCAGCTCTGACACGTGCCGTCAAAAGCAAACCGCAAGGCCATTGTTTCTCTCATATCGGGGAAATAACGGAAAATAAGACGATGAATCGAATCGGTGGGTGATAATATGGGAAAGATAGAAGCTATTTGTATAAGCAGAAAACGAGGCGTGCAGAAGGAGCCGATAAAAGAAGCCAATCTTCTTGTCCATTGGGGAATTGAAGGTGATGCACACGGTGGTAAGTGGCATCGTCAGGTGAGTCTTCTTTCTGCCGATAAGATAAATGCGTTTAGAGAAAAAGGAGCTCATGTTGATTTCGGAGCCTTCGGCGAAAACCTGGTTGTTTCGGGATTTGATTTTGCTACCTTGCCGGTAGGGACCTTGTTGCGCTCCGGGGACGTACTTTTGGAAATGACGCAAATCGGTAAGGAGTGTCATACTCATTGTGCCATTTATCATTCCGTCGGTGACTGTATTATGCCGAGAGAAGGCGTATTTGCACGCGTCCTTGAGGGCGGAACACTGCATTGCGGTGATGAACTGGTCATTGAAGAGCGTAATGGCCCGCGTCCCTATCAAGCGGCCGTTATCACCTTGTCCGATAAGGGCAGTCGAGGGGAACGCATAGACGAAAGCGGCCCGCTTATTGTAAAAAGATTGGAAAAGGAAGGTTTCGAAGTTATGGAGACCTTGCTTTTACCCGATAATGAAGAAAAACTGAAGAAAGAATTAATTCGCCTAGCCGATCAACGACAAGCAGATCTTATTTTGACAACAGGCGGTACGGGGTTCGCACCGACTGACGTGACCCCCGAGGCGACTCTGGCCGTGGCGGATCGTATGGTTCCGGGAATTGCCGAAGCCATGCGAGCCGAATCGATGAAGTTTACGAAACGGGCCATGTATTCAAGGGCCACGAGTGTTCTTCGTAAGGGTACACTAATAATAAACTTGCCGGGAAGTCCCAAGGCTTGCGATGAATGTTTGGACGTATTTTTAAGCACTATCGCTCATCCGCTGGATTTATTGCGGTACGGGGCATCTGATTGTGCCAGAAAATAAATTTTCTATAGGAGGGTCTCAATATGAAGACCTGGAAAAAAGCGGTAGGCTTAGCTGTTATGGCGGCCATGGCAGTGGGGCTTATCGGTTGCGGCGGACAGCAGGAAGGTTCTAAATCGACAGGAGGGAAAGAAAAAGTGCATTTAACGGTATTTGCTGCGGCAAGCATGACGGAAACGTTGAATCAGCTTAAAACAGAGTATGAAAAACAGCATCCCGATGTAGAACTTACATTTAACTATGATTCTTCGGGTACATTGAAAAAACAAATTCAAAACGGAGCAGAGTGTGATATTTTCATTTCAGCAGCTCAAAAGCAGATGAATCAATTGGACGGGTCGAAAGATGCAACGGCAAACCCTGACAAATTGGACTTTATAGATTCGGCAACACGTATTAACTTGTTGGAAAACAAGGTTGTATTGGTTACGCCTGAAGGAAATCCCAAGCAAATCCAAAACTTTAACGATATGGCGGCTAAGTTGAAAGACGGCTCTGTTCGTTTGGTTATGGGCAATAGTGACGTACCGGTCGGCCAGTATACGGAAAAAATCCTGAAATTCTACAACTTGGATGAAAAAGCGATTGCATCTGCCGGTAACATTACATACGGCTCCAATGTAAAAGAAGTTACGACACAGGTCTTGGAAGGAAGTGCCGATTGCGGCGTTGTCTATGCTACTGACGCTTTCAGTGCGAAGTTGAAACCTGTTGACCAGGCGACCAAGGAAATGTGCGGTCAGGTTATTTATCCGGCAGCCGTATTGAAGAATTCGAAACAGCAAGATGCAGCTAAAGATTTCTTAAAATTCTTACAAAGTGATGAAGCTATGAAGGTATTTGAAAGCGTAGGCTTCAGCCGCGTATAAGGAGTTCGTTACACATGGATTGGTATCCTCTTTGGAACAGTTTGCGCATAGCGGCCATCTCTTGTGTCATCGTCTTTTTTCTCGGTATTTTTGCGGCCTATAAAATTGCCGCTTTACCGAAGTTGGCTAAGGGGATTTTAGATGTATTGCTTACCCTGCCTCTCGTCTTGCCGCCAACGGTGTGCGGCTGGATTTTGCTTCTCTTTTTCGGCCTCACACATCCTCTGGGTATTTACCTGAAACAGATAGGTATTCAGTTTGTTATGACTTGGTATGGCGGTGTCATCGCTTCGGCAGTCGTGGCCTTTCCGCTCATGTATCGAACCGCTCGCGGAGCCTTTGAGAGCTTTAATGAAAACCTGGCTTGGAGTGCTCGGACCTTGGGTCTGTCGGAACGGTTTATCTTTTGGAGAATCCGCATGCCCGCTTGTAAGCAAGGCATCATTGCCGGCGTTGTCCTGGCTTTTGCTCGCGCCTTGGGCGAGTACGGTGCGACGAGTATGCTTATCGGCTATATACCGAATAATACGGCTACGATTTCTACTACCGTGTATCAGTTATGGCGAACCAATGACGAGTACAGTGCTTTTATATGGGTTGTCATTAATATGATAATCAGTGCTGTCGTGCTCTTGACCGTGAATATGATGGAAAAGAAGGCTCGTCAAAGGAGGGGCCGAGCATGGCAATAGATGTAAGTGTACAAAAAAGATGGGGCGATTTTTCACTCGATGTATCTTTTTCATCGCCCGGTGGCATTGTCGGTCTCTTAGGCGCCTCCGGTTGCGGCAAAAGCAAAACCTTACAGAGCATTGCGGGCATTGAGAAACCGGACAGGGGATTTGTTGGCGTGGACGGTAAGGTTCTCTTCGACAGCGAAAAAAAGATAGACGTGCCTGTGCAGGAGCGGCGCGTAGGCTATTTGTTTCAGGATTATGCCCTCTTTCCGAATATGACCGTAGAAGAAAATATTTTCCACAGTATTCGGGAGAACTGCAATAAGGCGGAAAAGGGAAAAATCGTCGGCTCCATGGTAAAACGCCTGCGTCTGACCGGGTTGGAACGACAGAAACCGGGACAGCTTTCGGGCGGACAGCAACAGCGCGTCGCCTTGGCGCGCATTCTCGTGAACGAGCCGGACGTTTTGCTCCTTGATGAGCCTTTCAGTGCGCTGGACAGCTATTTGAAGGAAAAGGTAATGATCGAAATCAGCGAGACGTTGGCACGTTTCCGGAAGGACGTCGTCCTCGTCACGCACAGCCGCGATGAAGCCTACCAGCTTTGCGATTCCCTGGCGATTCTCTCGGCGGGACGGCTGGAAGTATTCGGCAGGACAAAAGATGTTTTTGCAGCGCCGCGGACAAAGGCGGCAGCCGCCTTGACGGGTTGCAAGAACATCATTGCCGCCGCGAAAGCGGGCGATCATGAGGTGAACGTTCCCGGCTGGGGCGTGACCTTTAGGACGGAGGAAGCGGTCGGTGACGACCTTTGTGCCGTAGGCGTGCGTGCTCACGCGTTTAAGATCGACGAAGAGCGCAACGCCTTCAATCTGCGCATAGTCGAAGAGATAGAGCAGCCCTTTGAGTGGGTTCTGAAATTCCGTTATTCCGACCAGCAGGAAGGCACGCAGCATATTTGGTGGCGTTTCGCCAAAGACCGGCGGCCGGCAGCCTTGCCGGAACGACTGGGCGTGGCATCTGAGGATATACTGCTTTTGTATAGGTAAAGGATAACTTTGAGAGGATGCAGCACTTTGGAGCGCTTAGCCGAAATGTTGCATCCTCTTTTTGCAAGATCTGCAGCTGTTGCAATGGATGGGACAACATACAACTGGTTAATGCATTCGGATCAGATGAATCTTTTGAATGACTATGAGTGGTTTATCAGTTTGCAGCAAGGCGGAGATATAGAATCGGCTAGAGGCGCTTTTTTGGAGAAGGCGGCATATTATTTGGCTTTAAATGACTATGAAGGTGAAAACAGCCTCTTATACGGGTCAAACGATATGATATCTAAAGAGCTTAATGATTCGATTAGGCAGCATGATATACAGGCGTATGACAATAAATTCGGCATACAGCTTACAGAGTTGATTAATAATTTATTTGCCGAATATTACAACACACCGGAAGAAAGGCAACGGTTAAGTGCGCTTAGGGACGCAAAATTGGAAGAATTTCGAGCAAACGGCCGGGTATATAGAGATCTCGCCATCGGCATAAGGCCGACATACGGAGACAACTATGGCAGCAATGAAAAGCCTCGCATTATCGGAGAAGGACATCAGGCAAGTGACGGAAGAATCTATCACATATATTCGGACGGACATACGGAAGTAACCAATGACTGGTTAGGTGTACGAATGATGAGTGCCGGATATCCCGTAGAACAAGGGGCTGATGGCGCATGGTACGCAAACGGTGCATGGGTTCCCAATGAATATTTGCCGAAAGATAAACGAGATATTTCGCAAGCATTTAATACTTCATTCTCATTTGGCGCACCGGAAAGCTTTAAAAGACTCAACCCGTCAAGTAAACAGATGGGGAGACAATTGATAGAAGAGGGGATTATACCGGATCCGGCTAAAATGACCTCGGATTATGAATATTTTGAACTAGGTGCCGGGGCATTGAAATTTCTTACAGGCGCAGGCGGGGGAATTATTGATAAAGAAGGAAATGTTTATCTTTTTGCGGAAGGTACCGGTGGTTTTGGTGTGGGCACACCGATTTTTGTAGGAAAAGGATATGGATATGTTGATCCATCTTGGTTAAAAACTCATCCTAATAAAGGCTTGATTGGAGCAATTCAAGGCACCAGTTATGGCATATCAGGAAGCAGTTTGCTGTCCGGTAGTGTTAGCAAAGGATATGATGATGGCGCAATAAATACAGAATTTGGTATTATTACAAGTGCCGGAACCAACTTCACGTATAGAAGAACTATATTTATAGGAAATATTAAAGATTTTTGATTAAAGAGATAGGAAGGAGGGCAGGAATAGAGAATGAAATGGAGTCGTTCTGAGGTAATAAAGGGAGGAATCATTTTATTACTTTTTATATATGTTGTTTTTGGGGGCTTGTTTGATAAATTTGATCCGGAAAAAGGAAAAATAGAGAATATTTTAAAAAAAGAAGCGTATAGTATTGAATTTTATGATGTAAGTGCGAGTAATCATATATTTATGAAAAGGGGAATAAATACCTGGAATGGAATAGTTTACCCATATACAGTTGTGTATACCAGTAAAGACGTAATATACGCAGAGGAAATAATTGCAACATTAGAAGGAAAAGGATATGCATTAACAAAGCAGTATTACATTCCTGGGAAAGGGCAAATATATGAGATGAAAAAAATACAAGGATTATATCAGGAATACTTAACATGCGAAATATGTTTGAAAGATAATAAAGAATTTTTGATTACCTACCAATATGAAAAATAAATATCAAATTTTAATTTATAATTAGATACATGCAAAATGTTCTTATTTTTTGTTATTGTTCTACTGTGATTTTATATAAAGAGATTTGCTAGCTAACTGTTGTACGTAAATACAGACCTCTATGGACTTTTACCGGCACGACAGAAAGAACTGGAACGAGTGCTGTAGGCAGCAATAGATAATATCACAGTTGAACAACTGAATCCGATAGCTTTGCCGAAGGACTCCTCTTTTTATATTTGCTCAAGGATGGGGCAGTATCGCAGATGGATATTTCTCGAAAGCCGAAGCAACGAGCGTAATCAAACTTCCCGATCCATAGCTAACTTCCATGATTCCGGACTATAAACCCAAACATAAAAAGATAAGATTTTTCGGTCTAATTTTCAGGGCTATTATGTGGAGGAAAAGTTAAATGAATATTGAGCGAAGGCCGGTGAAGGCGGTAAAGGTAACGGTATATACCCTCTTGGTTATTCTGTGTTGGCTTGCTATCGGCTTTGTAGAATTGGATTCCATAAAATATTTTGGCCTGCTGCGATATAAATTTATTTCCAATATTACGCTCATTCATGATGAGGCAAACGTTGCGGTAGAGCCATGGGTATTTGCATATACCTACAGTCCCCCGTATTTATATACCTATGGCGTATCGGGATATACCAAGACCGATGTACTTCCCGGCGGAAGCGTAGAGAAAGTATATAATTCGGTTTACTATAACTATGTACCCGACGAATTTATGGGGCCATTTGAAACTACATTACAGCGGTTTAAGGATAAATTCGGGAAACAACTGATTTTAAGGGACTCGTTGCAAGATGTGTCGGAGATGGATAGACATATTTACTTAGGGTTAAAAGAAGCTGGGCAAGAGCGTAGAACGTCTTATTTTAGAAGGAAATGTATTCATTTTCCGGACAAGATAGATGAGTATTTGGAGAAGGAGCGAGGATTAGATTCTCTATAGCCGGGAGTAAAGAATAATAGTTTATTGTTTTGAAAAAATGAGAGTGGATCAACCGAGCTTGATGACTTTGTCGGAGGGCACTTCCTTTCATATTTGCTATATGAGAGGTCGTCAGCTGGATAAGCGCGTCGTTCAAATCCGCCATCACTTCGGGAACGATTACAACGACAAAGGAAGCTGCTGATCTTATTAAGATAAACCGTATGACAGACAATTGGAATCATAGTGAAAAAGATGCAAGACTTGGCTCTTTTCTTAGGGACACATATATAGTACAACAAAATGGACTCTGCGGGACCTATGCCTTTAAAACAACATATGATGTTACCTTTTCATTAGCAGAATTATATGGGGTGAAATAGAAATGACAATTAGGATGAGAGCATGGAGTTTGTTGACGGTAATGGCATTTATTATTTTATATGGTATGTACTGGTCTACCGTGAATGTTATACAGGTAGATAAGGTAAAATACTTTGGGATGATGCGGTATGAGATGGAATCCGATAGAAACCTTATTCAGCATAACGTCTATGTTGCTATAGAACCATGGATATTTGCCTACTATTTCGAGTCACCGTACTTATATACCTATGGAATATCGGGATACACCAAGACCAATGTAGTCCCCTTTGGAAAAGTCGAGAAGGTTTATAACCGGAGCTATTATCAAACCGTGTCAGAAGAATTTACGGGACCGTTCGAAACTACGTTGCAGCGGTTTAAGGATAAATTCGGGGGCCAGTTGATTTTGAAGGATTCTTTACAGGACGTGTCAGAAGGCGATCGGCAGATATACCAAACCTTAAGAATCAAAGGAGAATCCGAAAAGATCTGGTATTTTGACGAGATCCTTCGTCGTGGATTAGAAAAACAAGAGGATATCTCTGCTATGAAGACTTGTTTGGAGGAATTATAAAAAACTCAGGGTGTATCCTTATCAGAACAATGCCACTGGAAGTAGTTTTATATATGTATCGACCTTTACAAAATTAAAAAAGGAAACATGGAGATTACGGTCACTATCAGCAAGGGGAAGATAGAAAGCGACTACATAGGCGTAATCGAATAGGCCGGCATCTATGCGGGAGACGGCGCCTTTGCCGTAAACGTGGACGACCGGCGGCGACAGACTGTACGGCGTGGATATGATCAGCATAGGGAACCGGTACACGGTGAGGGGGGTTGACGGGGAATATACGCTCATGGGAGAAAGCGGCTGGTACGTGCAAAGCGAAGTTTCTTCCTATATCCCGGCACTGCACAGCTCCGCATACGCCGGTATCGATGCAGGTGCCGTATACGGACCTTCGGCACGGATGGGGACAGGCAGAACCCTTGCCGGTGCTGTCGTGGGCATGCGGGGAGATATTTCGCCCGGCTTTTCGTATGACGTTTTTGCAGGGACGCCGCTATACAAACCGCAAGGGCACCGAACGGGCAGAGCCTTCGGTTTTACGCTCAGCCGGAGGTGGTAAATATGCAAAACAGACGACACGCAATGGTGCATGCCGTCTGTTTTCGTTTTTCAGCCGCGAATGTATTCGGACAGGTCCCGGGTACGTTCCTGGTTTGCCATGGAAAAGCCGCCTTTTTCGACTGCATCGAAATCAAAAGGAGCGTCTTGAGGCTCGGCGGACTGTAATTTTTTTATTTTTCCGTACGGCTTTTTCAAGGAGAGTATGCCGTCTTTTCCCGTGAGAAGCCATAAAATCGGATATCCCTTAGGCGGTACGGAAAGCTTTTCTTCCCCCTTGCCGTCCGTGAAAAAAAGAAGAATATCCGGCTTGTGGGCATTACAATAGTCGATAACAGGGGCAAAAGCCGTGCCGCCTCGCTTCGGAAATCGCTCTTGCAGGTCCGTAAGGTCTTCGATGTGGTAGATACGGCGAATTTCGTTATCACATTCAATGATTGTCAGGTCATGGTCACAGGTCTTTACTATTTGAAGCACTTGCTCCATAGCCTGGCGGAATTCCGTATCCCCGATACTGCCGCTAATATCCAAGGCAATGGTAACGGCAGCTTTTTTATTACGCAATTCGCCACGAAGATCCAGACGTTCCGGTTGCCGACGATTGCGCCTAGTCGTCGTTTTCTTATAATTAGCCGTTACGGTGCGCACTACTTTTTTTAAGTATTCGTACCACGGCCTGTCACTGACGGCGCGATTCAGGGCTGCCATAAGGGATGCCAAATAGGCATTGGGTTTACTTTTTCTGGCACCGTCGACGGCTTTTTTCGTAAATTCAATAAGTGTTTTTTCATCGACATCGTCGCTTTCTTCCCAAATGTCATGACTGTGTTCAATGTTAAAGCGTTCAGAGAAAGCCTCGCCGCTTTTCATGTCTGTAAAGGCATCCGTCTTAGGCCGTTTATTCAGGGCGCACTGAATCTCTTCCGCATAGTATTCGAGAGATTCAAATAAGGGCATCGAGAGGCCGTACTGCAAGTTGACGACCGCTAAGGTGACGGCATCGGACGGTAGGGGGGCCAAATAGGTATTGACGACAATATCCATGGCTAAATCTACGGCCAGGGGAGAGAAGCGTTTTTTCAGCTCTTTGGCACGTAAGGGGTGAAGAGAGAGGATATGGAGGACCTCGTGCTTAACGGCACTTTCCATTTGTTCCGCAGTCAGCTGCAGAAACAGATAGGGATTAAAATAGAGGGTATAGCGGCCGTTTTTGAATGTCGTCCCCGTAGGACTGTCCAGTTGAAACCGCAAGTCCCTGTCGGCTTGGAAGAGAAAATAACCGAAAAAGTTATCCCTATCATCAATAAGGCGAAGGTTCAGAGCATCTAAAAGAGAAAAGAAGCGGTGCCTGAATTCGGATGAAACGGTAAAACCGGCTTTTTCATCGTTGTGCACATAGTTATCCCGTTGCTCGGCAAGGTCGTGGAAAAGGAGAATGGCCTCCTGATCGATGTCGACAGGTGTTTTGTTCATAGATTATCTCCGGCGTCGGAAGGGCGCAAAATACATATCAATAAAATCGTCATTATATTGAGCGTATTCGTAGATAGCCGGCATAGTATTACGGATATCTTTCATGACGGCAACCGCCAAATCGACAGGATACGTTTGCAAGAAGGTAACGAAGCGAGATACGGCAAATTGGCCGTCAAGTGTTTTTTCCTGTAAGGCCTTACTCAGACGATTCAAAATATTGCGAGCACTTATGTATAGTCGTGTATGAGTTTCCGCCGCTACCCGCTCTTTTATGTCATCAGACAGAGAAGGGCCGGTAAAGACGTCTTCGTACGTGATTAAGGGCGTGTAATCGCTTTCAATAAAATTTAAAAACTCTTCGGCAATGACTTTGCCGACATTACCTCGAACGACATTATAAAAAACGGAGCGACGCACGTTTTGTTGCTTTATATAGCGGCGATAGAGAGCGGAAATACGCTCGTAGCTTCGCGGCGTAGCATCTATATCGTCTTCATTTGCACGAATGAGGTATTCAGGATAGGTGGAAATAAATTGACAAACTTTGTCGTCAATATCGTTTTCAGCGGCCCAGGATAACCATTGATACGGGTCCGCTTCCATATATAGCCAGACAAAACGATTTTCTTGAGCCGCATCCATATCGACAGCCTCGTAATCCTGCGAATCGGCAGGGTTCATGGCCGCTAAGATGGAGACACTCGAGTCCAGATGATACCCGTTGATTTCTCTATTTAAAATAAGATTCATCAGTTCCTGCTGAACCGCATGTTCGGAACGATTTATTTCATCGATAAAGAGCAAGACGGGTTCTTTTTTCTCCAAGTATTCGTCTATTTCGCGAAGCTTGTTATGGACTGCGTATACCGTCGTTTTTACGTGCGTCAATTTGCCGTCTTTCGTTCGTTTTGTAAAATCATCGATAAGAGGCAGGCCGCCGATTTCCCCTTCTTTTAACAAGTTGCCGTCAATATAGACCAGATGCGCCTTGAGATGCTCGGCCAACTCGCGGGCCAACGCAGATTTACCGATACCCGTTTTGCCGACGATAAGGGGCACTTGGCCGGCAGATAAAACGAGTTCGACACTTTCTAAGGTTTCCGTATAATTCATATGCACACCTCTTAAGGGTTAGGTAAATTTTAATTTTTCATCAACTGTAATTCGCCGCGCTTTAGGACTGCCGTATTCATCAATCAGGGCAATGACGTCAATGGGCATGGTAGATACGGTACGACCGATACTGTGATTATTCAGTAAATCGCGAATATATTTTTCATCTATTTCTTCGCTGCCGATAACTTGGCGTAGAGCATCTTCTACAGCATCGACGGCAATGGCGAAATTGGGCGGCATATACTTTAAGATGAGGCTGTTAATCTTAAATAAGGAGATAAACTTTTCCGTTGTCAGATTTTTGATGAAGCGTAGAGCCTGTTCATCGTTTTTTACAGCCAAGGCTTCAGCAGAAAATACGGGATTATCAATATACCGTAAAGCGGCATAACTTTGAGCGGCAGCCGCCTCTTGAATTTCCTGTGACGGATTATCAATATACTTAACGGCGTCGAAGTTTTTTTTCACGGCTTCCAGCTGCAAGGCCTCATCCGGGTCACGTACATATTTAATGGCCCAACCGGAATAGGAAAGGGCCGTTGTAATGAGTTCTCGTGACGGATTGTGAATGTATTCCAGGTTGGCCCAGCTCTTGCAAATTGCCTTTTTTGCCAGGTCGGCAGGCGGGTCGGGCAAAAACTGTATAGCGCGTGCTTCATTTTCAATAGCCGCTTCCGCCACGTTAAGCGGCGGGTTTTTGATGTACTGAAGAACCATGCCGTTACGGCGAACGGCTTCGAGCATAATGTCTTCAGACGGATTTTCAATATGCTCCAGCGTGTAAGGGTTACGTTTTACCATTTCCAAGTATTTTGCTTGATCCATGTGAGGACCCCCGATTATTTATAAACTATACTGACTGTGTATGTATTTGTATTATAGCACGCATAGAGCGGAATAACTATGGGGAGAAGCGTCTTTGAGCGTTGCAATTCATAAACCTATGGGGTAGAATACCCGTAGGGACGGAATTGTTATTCGGCGGGACAAAAAACGGCTCGCCCTATGCAATCTTGATTTCAGTCGGCAGTTATATTTCTAATATATAGAGTGTATAATTGACGAAGGCTCAACTATTGGACGAGCATATACGACAGATAAAGGTCATATAATTAGCGACAGGTATAGATGTACCCTTGTAAAGGAGAAAAAGGTATGATGAAGAAGACAAAGATTATCTGCACCTTGGGACCGAGTTCGGAAACACCGGAAAAACTCGAAGCTATGCTTAGGGCAGGTATGAATGTGGCACGATTTAATTTTTCTCACGGTTCTCATGAAGAGCACGGTAAACGGATCGAAGCTGTTCGAGCCGCCGCACGGAAGGTAGGAAAACCCGTTGCTCTATTGCTGGATACAAAGGGGCCTGAAATTCGCTTGGGCCTGTTTAAAAAAGGATCTATTGAAATGAAAGCGGGGCAGGAATTTATCTTAACGGCCCGTGATGTGGAAGGAACCGATAAAATAGCTTCCGTATCGTATAAAGACTTGCCGCAGGAAGTGAAGGCCGGCGACCATATCCTTTTGTCTGACGGTCTTGTCAACTTGGAAGTACAATCCGTTGTAGGTGACGACATTGTAACGCAGGTTCTGAACAGCGGCAAAATGAGCGATCGTAAGAGAGTAGCCGTGCCGGGTATTCCCATTAAGTTACCGGCTTTATCGGAAACGGATATAAAGGACATTGAATTCGGTATTTCACAAAATATGGATTGGATTGCCGCTTCGTTTATCCAAAGAGGCAGCGATGTCGTATCTATTCGTAAGGTTCTTGAAAAGCACGGCAGTTCTATGAAAATTATGTCTAAAGTAGAAAGTCGTACGGCTATTGACAATATTGACGATATTATTCGTATGAGTGACGGTGTCATGGTGGCTCGCGGCGACTTGGGGGTAGAAGTTCCGGCAGAAGAAGTTCCGGCTTTACAGAAGATGGTCATTCGTAAGTGCCAGCAGGCCGGGAAACCGGTCGTTACGGCTACGCAAATGCTGGAATCTATGATGAATAACCCTCGCCCGACCCGTGCCGAAACGAGTGATATTGCCAATGCCATTTTGGACGGCACGGACGGCATTATGCTCAGTGGCGAAACGGCAGGCGGCATGTATCCGGTAGAAGCGGTTGAAACGATGGCTCGTGTTGCCGTATATACGGAAAGTCAATTCGATCCCGTAACCCATCAGGATACGGGAAAAGATGTTCTATCGACGACGGAAGCCATCGGACGGGCGACGGTGCGCATTGCCGAGTCGTTAGGTGCGGCAGCGATTATCGCATCTACGGAAGGCGGCAATACAGCTCAGATGATATCCAAATATCGTCCCAAGAGTCCTATTATAGCCGTATCGCCTCATGAAAATATTGTACGCCGGTTGCAGGTTAACTGGGGCGTACAGGCCATTACCGGAGAAGGCGGAGAAACGTCTGACGATGTTGTGGAAAATGCTGTATCAGCAGCATTGGAACACAATTTGATTAAGGGCGGAGATTTAGTCGTTTTGACAGCCGGTGTACCGGCTTCCACGTCGGGTACGACCAATATGATTCGTGTGCGCTTAGTTGCCGATGTACTATTGCGCGGCATCGGCCTGGGTAAGAAGTCGGCTGTAGGCAATATTTGCTTCGGTAACAGCCAGGCACAATTGGAACGGGATTTCATACCGGGATGCATCCTTGTCGTTAAGGGGTCGGGTCCGGAACTTATTCCTTACATTAAACGGGCCGGGGCTATTATTTCCGAAGAGGCGGGCCTTACAAGCGAATCGGCGATTACGGCCCTCAGTCTGGGCATTCCGGCAATCATCGGAGCCGATACATCGGCCTTAACAAGCGGTGAACTGGTTACGGTCGATTGCGGTCGAGGCATGGTGCTTCGCGGGGAAGCAAACGCCAGATAATAAGCATAAACGAAAGAGTCTGCTGAAGATTTCTTCAGCAGACTCTTTTTCATTAATTACTGAAATTCGTGTCTAAGATAGCACATTGTTGATAATCGGGGACCCGTTCCGCCAAATCGGCTTTAATCGATCTAAGCGTACCCACCGGATCGGGTTCATCAAAGTCGAAGATAATGTCGTAATAAATCGTTTTTTCTTCTTCTTGAACATAGAAAGCGTGGACCTGGACGACGTGAGGATACAGGCTGAGTATTTTATCGAGTTCACTTTTTATTTCCAAGGCTTTTGAATCATTGGTGTTTTCAGCGTAAATACCCGTCGTTAAGACGATGCCGAATTCATTGTATATGTCTATATCTATATGTTTACCTAGGGGGTGGATTTCGGCGGCCGTCAATGTATCGGGAACGGAAATATGTACGGAACCGATAGTTTCTTCAGGGCCGTAGCTGTTTAAAACAAGATCGTATACACCGCCTACCTGGGGATATGAGGCGATTCGTTCTTTAATGCGTCGAACCAAGGTGGGGTCTGTACGCACGCCAAGCAGATGGTTGTACATATCGTGGACGATACCCGCACCGGCCCTGATAATCATCAAACCGATAGCGGCACCGACGTAGCCCTGGATATCGATGGAAAAGCAATAGACAAGCAAGGATGAAATTAAAGTCACAAAGGTCAGTATCGCATCATACAGGGAATCGATGCCGGCAGCGGACAGTGCGGAAGAACGCCATTGAGTTCCTTGGCGGCGGAAGTAAAGTCCCATGGTAATCTTCACCGCAATAGCGAAGATGATGATAATCAGGTCACGAACCAGAAAGGATGACAAGCTGGGGTGTAAGATTCGTTCTACCGATTCTTTCAAGGCCAAAACACCGGCGGATAAAATAATAAAGGCAATTACCATGGTCGTAATATATTCGATACGTCCGTGGCCAAATGGATGTTCTTTATCTGCACGCTTGCCTGCCAGTTTCGTGCCTATTATAGTTAATACGGATGATAAAATATCTGTCAGATTGTTAACCGCATCGAGAATGATAGCAATTGAATTGGCCGACAGGCCGATTATAATCTTGAGGGTCACGAGAACGGCGTTGCCGCCGATTCCTTTTAAGCCGGCAAACGTAATGGCCCGATTCCGTTTTGCCGTTTCTTCTGAAAGTTGCATAAGACAAGCTCCTTCGTGTGTTACACCATACAACGATAGACATTTATTCAATTGATTTCATATAATATAACAGATTGCTTTCTCATTTACAAGGAGTTTTTGAGAATAATAAAAAGAACATTAAAGAAACGGCATGGCATACTTTTCTGAAGTATGCCATGCCGTTTCTATTATATGATAGTTCGAACCGATTAGCCTAAGATAGCTTTTAAGTCGGCTTCGGGAGTACTCGTAGGATGAATATTGAAGTTTTCTACGAGATAGCTCAATACGTTGGGCGATACGAATGCGGGAAGCGTAGGTCCGAGGTAGAAGTTCTTAATCCCCAAAGCCAAGAGGGTCAAGAGGATGCAGACAGCCTTCTGTTCGTACCAGGACAGTACGAGTGTTAACGGAAGTTCGTTTACGCCGCAACCGAAAGCTTCGGAAAGGGCGATTGCCACTTTGATGGCACTGTAAGCATCGTTACATTGTCCCATATCCATGATACGGGGTAAGCCGCCGATGGTACCGAGATCCAAGTCGTTGAAGCGGTATTTGCCGCAAGCCAAGGTGAGGATAACCGTATCGGCAGGTGTCTGTTTAACAAAGTCCGTGTAGTAGTTACGTCCCGGACGAGCACCGTCGCAACCGCCGACGAGGAAGAAGTGCTTAATCGCACCGGCTTTGACTGCATCAATAACCTTGTCGGCAACGCCGAGAACCGTGCCGTGACCGAAGCCTGTCATAACGGTCTTACCGCCGTTGATACCGGTCATTTCGTGATCTTCTTTATAGCCGCCCAATTCGATTGCTTTTTCAATTACGGGAGTGAAGTCCTTGTTGTCGTCAATGTGAACGAGTTCCGGATAAGAAACCACTTCCGTTGTGAATACGCGATCTGCATAGGAGGGACGAACAGGCATAAGGCAGTTCGTCGTGAAGAGGAAGGCTGCGGGAACGTCGGCAAATTCCTTTTGTTGATTTTGCCAAGCCGTACCGAAATTGCCTTTAAGATGTTTGTATTTTTTCAGTTCGGGATAGCCGTGAGCCGGCAGCATTTCACCGTGTGTATAAATGTTGACGCCTTTGCCTTCCGTCTGCTTTAAGAGGAGTTCGAGGTCTTTCAAGTCATGACCCGTAACGACGATGAACGGTCCTTTTTCGACGGTCAGAGGAACTTCTGTAGGAACCGGCGTACCGTAAGTTGTCGTGTTGGCACGATCGAGCATTTCCATGCACGTCAAGTTCACCGTGCCTGTTTCCAAAACGATGGGGAGGAGTTCTTCCATTTTCAAGTCTTCGCCTAAGGAACGAAGGCCTTTGAGGAAGAATGCATCGACGGAGTCGTCATGCTGGCCGAGCATGAGTGCATGATAAGCATAAGCTGCCATACCGCGCATGCCGAAGAGAATGAGAGATTTCAAGGAACGAATATCTTCATCAGCGTCCCAAACTTTTTTCATTTCGAAGTTGGCTGCGGCACGGTCTGCGTCGCTGGACGAGCCGAAAAGCTTGCGAAGTTTGTCTAAAGCTCCTTCTTCATTGCTGAGTAAAGCTGCCTTTTCAGCGTTGACCTTGTCAATCATAGTATGCATGGTTTCTTCGTTGAAGTTAACGTTCGTAATGGTTGTGAAGAGACCTTCCAAAACGACACGATGTGTATAGGCTGTCGGAGCAGCCGTCTGACAGGCACGGGCCAAGCCGATTAAGGCGCCTGTTAATTCATCTTGTAAATTGGCGACGGCCGAAGACTTGCCGCAAACACCGGCACCGCCTGTACAGCCTTTGCCGCCTGCAGTTTGTTCACATTGAAAGCAAAACATTTTCTGATCCATAAGTTGTATCCTCCTGACTTAAATAAAAAATACTACTGCGGGAAGACCACAGTTAAAACCATTTTGAAGTCTTCTTCGGCATGAACGGAATGGGGCTTTTTAGCCGGCATAACGAGGGATTGCCCTTGCTTTAGGGTGTAGCTCTTACCGTCGACTACAAAGCGACCGACTCCGTCAATAACGGTAACCAAGGCATCACCCGTCGAATCATGAGTGCCGATTTCTTCGCCCTTGGAAAAAGCAAAAACTGTCAGACTGACGGCATCGTTTTGAGCTAACGTGCGGCTGACAACCTGTCCGGGCACTGTTTGGACCGATTCTGCCAAAGATACGACTTCTTCATGAGGGATATTTTTGATGTACGGCATAATAAGCACCTCCTTATGGTAATAGCTTGCCGAATAGGGCACTTCTTTTCTGTTACGCATATCAGTATATCGGCAATATTGAGAATCGTCCGTTACATTTACAACGAAAAGAAAATATTTTAAAGTATTTTGCTTTATTTGAGGGGAAAGATGCTGTAGTGAAGGTCGTCGACAACCTATTGGTTTCGCAACCTTTTTTGAGTATACTATATAGTATATAAAGAAAATAGATAATCTATATGTAGATATAGGAGTAAAGACATGGAGAAAGTCAAAAAAGCGGCAGTCTTGTTGGCAATTTTGTCGATGGTTACCGGTGTTGTTGCAGCTCGGGATGAAGTTATAAAAAATAACGATAAGCCTGTGGTTACGATACAAAAAACGGGTATGGTAAGCGTTGAAAAAGGCACGGAAGCGGTGGGAGACCACAGTGACAATGAAGCTGTATATGAATTGACTGAAAAGAAGGATATGACGGACCGAATTCTGGTCAATACGGCCAGCCGTATCTTGACCTTATATCGCGGTAAGGAAAAGACGGCCATGTATCCGGTGGGAGTCGGGAAGGCGAGCACGCCTACTCCGTCAGGATATTATAGGGTGGAAACAAAGGAAGTGAATCCTGAATGGATTGACCCGGAAGATACGGAAAATCGCATTGCCTCCGGACCGGGAAATCCTTTGGGGTATCGTTGGATAGGTTTTTCGGGAACCTACGGCATTCACGGAACCAATAGGCCCGAGTCCGTAGGCGGGTACGTATCAAACGGTTGCGTCCGTATGCGTGAGCAAGACGTAGAGGATTTGTACAGCCGGATTCATGTGGGGACGGCAGTAGACATTATGTATGACCGTATTGTCATTAATGCGGATCCGGACCATACCGTATCTTATTACATTTATCCGGACGGATATTCAAGACAATACCTGACGGTCGGAGATGTAAAGAAAGCACTGGCCGGGTACGGCGTCGATACCTTTGAAGATATAGAGCATATTCAGGCAAAAATTGCCGCTTCCGACGGGAGTCCTACGTATGTAGCCAAAGCCTATGACTTGGTTTTGGACGGAAAAAAGCTGCCTCGACGAGCCTTGGGTAAGGGCGGGGTTATTTATTTGCCGGCACAGGTTTTGGCTGATGCCGTCGATTCACCTCTTATATGGAACGGTAAGACCGGAACGCTATCGACAGGACGAGGTCAGGCTCAAGGGCTTGTTCGTAGTGATATTTTATACATACGGGAAGCGGACTTGATGAGTCTCTTTCCTTTAACAGGAAGTCTGGACTCGCATTTGGTATATCGTTTAAAAAATACGGCACGGAGTTAGCAAACAACTGCCTGAAAGAGCGGATGCCGAAAACGGCGCATCTGCTCTTTTCTTTTTGCCGTAAACGGGTAAAAGATACGAAATATATGATTATATGATAAAAGAATACATTAAGGAAAATCATTATCCGTTATCCTGTAGGTGGAAAAAAGTTATATACAACATCTTCCAAATGGCTTAACAATGGGATTTTTTAGCTTGCAGTATTAAAAAAAAAGAGTGTATAATAGCCCCGGTGAAGGTTATATTTGAAACTTGGTTATAAAGTTACCGATACGAGAAGGGTTAATATATACAATATGAATAGAAGAGAGTTTTTGCGTCGCTCCGTGTTTTCAGCATTGGCTGTTGCCGTTACGGGCATACCGCTTTCCGTCCAAGGGGAGGGAAAACCTGCGAAGCTGACTGTTAAAGAGACACATTTTAAATTTTCCGAACCGCTCGTACGCCGTTCGCGAACGGATGCCATTGTGATTCACCATGTAGGCGGAACGGATCAGGAAATTCCGGCATCGAAAATTCATGAGTGGCACTTGGCCAATAAATGGGCCGGAATAGGCTATCATTATGTAATTCACAAAGACGGTACGGTTGAAAGGGGGCGTCCCATGAACTCTGTGGGAGCTCATTGCTATGACCATAACCATAATACGGTAGGTATTTGCTTTGTCGGGGATTATGAGCGGGCCGTTCCCACCGGGGCAGCCTTATCGTCGGGAGTTCTTCTGATGGCTTATATTTGTAAAACTTACGGAATTAAGCCGGGACCGGAGACTATTTTGGGACATAAAGACTTAAATGATACCCTTTGTCCGGGTAAGAATATGTATGCCAAACTGGGGGCTTTCAGAAAGACGGTTGCTCGGTATTGTTAAGTTACTTTTAAATAGGTAGGCAAAAAATGAATAGACAAAAAGGCTGTTGAAGGATAATTCAACAGCCTTTTTTTGTACGAAAATACAAAATAAAATGAAAGGATATGATACAAAAAATGCAAGGGGAAATACGGACTCATGCGTTTTTATTAACATAACTTATAAAACGAGTGATATTATACATAAAAATGCGAGAAAAAGAATAATAGTGAAAATGTACACTTATTAAAAGTAAAAGGTAATACCTGTATTTTCACTAAAGGTCGTATAAACATATAACGTAAAACCTATTATTTGCATAAAAATATAATGAATTTATAATACAGTAAATTGGACTGATTTATTTGCTTTCAGTATAATTAATATATAAAACGGTAATAGTCTAAATGTATTCATTTTATAACGACCCGCCTGTTACCGGTAGCATCTAATCAAAATGTGAAAAGGAGTTGAAGCAAGATGAGTGAAGAGAAAGCGCAAGTCATTCACGAGGATTTGAATCGAAGTCTCCAGGAACGCCACATTCAGCTTATTGCACTGGGCGGAGCTATCGGTGTAGGGCTGTTTCTCGGATCCGCATCGGCTATTGAAAAAGCCGGTCCCGGTGTCGTCCTGGCATATATTATTGCCGGCATTGCCATTTTCTTTGTTATGAGAGCCTTGGGCGAATTAACGGTAGAATATCCCGTATCAGGATCTTTCAGTGCCCATGCGTATCAGGTTTTAAGTCCTTTAGCCGGATACGTTTCAGGCTGGAATTATTGGTATGTATGGGTCGTTACATGCATGGCCGAAATTACGGCTGTCGGCGTTTATGTTCATCTTTGGTTACCCGATTTGCCGCAATGGATTTCGTGTCTGGTTGCCTTAGGACTAATGACGTGTGCCAACCTGTTTTCCGTTAAGGCTTACGGTGAATTCGAATTCTGGTTTGCCTTAATTAAGGTTGTTACCATTATTTTCCTCATCTTTACAGGTGTGGGTATGATTGTTTTCGGTCTCGGTAATGGAGGTATTCCTGTAGGTATTTCGAACCTTACTGCACACGGAGGTTTTTTGCCTCACGGCATCGGCGGCGTATTCGATACGATGTTGATGGTTCTCTTTGCTTATGTAGGGATTGAAATTATCGGGGTTACAGCCGGTGAAGCGGCAGACCCTGAGAAAAATTTGTCGGCGGCTATCGACAAGGTTCTTTATCGAATCCTTTTGTTCTATGTACTGGCTTTATTGATTATTATGTCCATCTATCCGTGGGATCAGCTGGGCCATCAAGGCAGTCCCTTCGTTATGGTTTTTGAAAAGCTGGGTATTACCGCGGCAGGGCATGTTATTAACTTTGTCGTTATTACGGCGGCCTTGTCGTCATGCAATTCCGGTATTTACAGTACGGGGCGTATGTTATATAACCTGTCGTTACAAGGAAAGGCTCCGAAAATGTTTTCAGCAGTCAGCTCGAATAAGGTACCTTATAAGGCCTTGGGAGTATCCGTCGTATTTATGCTTATCGGAGTAGTTCTCAATTACTTCCTGCCGGCGTCGGTATTTGAAATCATTACGTCCGTCAGTGCCTTTGCCTGCATGGTTACGTGGATTATGATCATTTGCTGCCAGCTGAGTTTCCGCAAAAAGCTCGGCCCTGAAGGCTATAAGACAGTCCGTTATAAAATGCCGTTTGCACCGTACTCCAACTACTTTACATTGGTATTTTTCGCCATTGTCCTGATTTCGGCACTCTTCCAGCCGAATACGCGTATCGGTATCATTTCTACGGTTATTTGGCTCGTAATTCTGGTTGCTATGTACTATATCGTAGGCTTTAACAAACAAGAAGAAAAAATTGAATTCGAACGGTATGAAGGTGACGGTAAATAAGATTCGTAGAGGAAACTGTGAAAATCGCAGTTGCTGTTAAATATACTTATTATATTAAATGAGGTGGTCATAATGAATTGGGATAACTATGTATCTGCTAATGTACGAGCCATAAAACCGTCGGGCATTCGCAAGTTCTTCGATATTGCCAATCAGATTCAGGGTGTTTTGTCCTTAAGTATCGGCGAACCTGATTTTGCAGCGCCCGATAAGGTTCGGCAGGCCATGATTGACAGCCTTAACAATAAAGAAACAGGATACACGGGTAACTCGGGCCTTCCCGAATTGCGTGAAGCCATTTCCGATTATTTTGACAAACATTATGGGGTTAAATACGATCCGGCCAGTGAAATCATCGTTACCGTCGGCGTATCGGAAGGCTTGGCCATGGCCTTGCAGGCTATTGTCGACCATGGCGATGAAGTGCTCATTCCCGATCCGGCATACGTAGCTTATCCGGCCGCCGTTCAATTGGCCGGCGGTATTCCCGTCATGGTTCCGACCTATCCGGAACATGATTTCAAACTGTCTGTAGAAGCCTTGGAAAAGGTAGTAACGCCGAAGACAAAGGCTATGGTTATCGGCTATCCGAACAACCCGACGGGTACTGTTATGACGGCGGAAGAATTGATGCCCATTGCCGAATTTGCTAAAAAGCACGACTTGGTCGTTTTAGCCGATGAAATTTATTGTGAACTCGTATACGGCGATGCGAAATTTACGACCTTTGCCAAGTTACCCGATATGAGAGAACGGACCATTGTCTTTAACGGCTTTTCTAAAGCGTGGGCTATGACGGGCATGCGTCTCGGTTATGTTTGCGCACCTAAAGGTGCTATCGACCCGATTCTCAAGTTGCACCAGTATGCAATTATGAGTGCCAATACGCAGGCTCAACGAGGCGGTATTACGGCATTGAAAGAATGCGATGAAGAAGTTCAGGAAATGCGGGCTTCTTATGATGAACGTCGTAAAGTTATTTACGCGGGCTTGAAAGATATCGGGTTGCCCGTGTTTGAGCCGAAGGGTGCCTTTTATATCTTCCCGGATATTCGTTGCACCGGTATGACTTCAGCCGAATTTTGCGAAAAACTGGTCCAAGAGGAAAAGGTTGCCGTTGTTCCCGGTTCGGCTTTCGGTGACAGTGGTGAAGGCTTTATCCGTATTTCCTACGCGTCAAGTATGGAAACCATTAAGGAATGCTTAGTGCGTATGGGGCGGTTTGTACAAAAATATAAAAAATAAGCTGATATAAAAAAGCGGACCGTTCGAAAGAACGGTTCGCTTTTTTTCGTGCTGTTGATAAGGAAAAGGGAGCTACCGACTAAAGCTTTTTAGTTTCTCGGGACTGAAAAAGCGGGGAGGTAAAACTTAGGGATGTAGCAGTGTTCGTAACCTGTAGGCGCACAGAGGTGCCGACGGGCAGACTCATATTATTCATATCATGCCCGACCGGTAAGCCGCAAGCTGTCGGTTTTTTTGCGAGGTCGGCATAATGTTGTAAGATTTCCTGCGTCGTAAAGTCACCTTCGTCGTAGGAGCAATTTGTGAAGTATCCGAAAATGATGCCGTTCACATCTCTTAATAAGCCGCTCTGCCAGAGCTGATTCAACATGCGATCGACTTTGTAAGAAGGTTCATTAATATCTTCCAAGAAGAGGATTACATCCTTTCCCTGTAAGGCATAGGGAGTTCCGACTAAAGAGGCAATGACGGAAAGGTTTCCCCCTATGAGACGGCCCTCGGCTGTACCGGAGATGAGAGGCATAAGACGGGTGTGAGGGGGAAAATCGGGGTGGGGAGAGAGCTTCTTTTCCCGGAGAAGGCGAAGTAAGGATTGCCATGAATAGGAGGACACGGGCTTGGATGCCAGAGTAACACCTAAAGGACCGTGTACGGAAGCCAGATGACTCTTTTCGTATAGGGCGATTTGAAGTGCCGTAATGTCGCTAAAGCCGATGAGTGGTTTGGCATGGGTAGCTATCATCGGATAGTCGAGTTTGTCCAAAAGGCGACCGGAACCGTACCCGCCGTCAAGGCAAAGAATTGCATTGACGGACGGGTCGGCAAAGAGGGCATTTAAATCGGCGGCTCGTTCCGCATCACTTCCGGACAGGTAGCCGAAACGTTTGTATGCCGATGAGGCGATTTTAGTATGAAAACCCAAAGATTCCAGCTTTTTCACCGTAGGAGCTATGCTTTCCGGTGACGGGGAAGCCGGGGCTATAAGAGCAATTGTATTTCCCGTAGACAGGGAAATACCGGCCGTATAACCGGGAGAAGCAGTTGCGTCGGTAGCAGAAAATAAAAGAAAGAAAAGGGAAAGGCAGAGGCAGAGTGTTTTATATGAAGGGGTCATAAAAGAATCTCCTTTTAGAAGAGGCATAAGTGATGGTGATTTTGCAATAAAACAGCACATGTATATAAAAGATTGTACAGTATGATTGAGAATAATAAAACGACAGTACCGATAATTATCGGTACTGTCGTTTGTATATAGTTACTCGGCAGGTGCTGAAACATAGCCGAGGGGATTGTATTTTGCTTCCAATCTGGTAAGCATGGTTAGGTATTTTTCGTTTATTCCGTTCTTTTCGTTTTCGTCAAATAAACGTCTTACTTCGGCGTTTATTTTTTCCTTTATTTCATCGGACAATTCACGATCGGAGAAAGGATAGACGACGTTATTTTCTTTTTCAATATGTACTTGCAGACGATTGGCATAGGCCATTGCTTCTGTAAGTATGTCGAGTTTATATTCCGTACGGCCCGTTTCGCCGTAAAGCTTCAAGGCTTCGTCGAGGCTGCGGATATGGCTGCGCAACAAATCATGTTCCACAAGCATGCCGTGAGTGACAATCGTGTCGGCCAAGGGACCCATGTGTTCGACCATTTCGGGGAAAAGCGTATGCTCTTCCTTTTGGTGGTGATGAACGTCGGCATAATTACGGACAAAGTCGATAATATCCGTGAAATCCTTCGTATCAACGGCGGCTCCGTCCAAGACGGAACAGCACATATTCTTAATAACGCGAAGCATGCGGGAAATATTGGCATGTTCTTCGACCATTATATCGGTGGCGTACATCGGGGTACTCCTTTCTAATCTTTATTTTATGATTTCGTAGCGGTTCGTATCCGTCTGTTTGAAGGTAAGGCCCGAATCGGCGAGAATGCCCTTAATCAATTCGGCCCGAAGGTCATAGTAATAAGCACCTTGTCCGTTCCAGAACGAGCTATGTAAATCCTGCGTTTCTTCCCAGACGACTTTATCGGGATTGCTTTCCGTTACCTTCATGACCTGATCACAGGGCATACCGTTTAACAAGGTATTATCTAATTGATGAAAAGCTTCAGGAGCGTTAGTAGGAACTTCCGTCCGTTTCGCTTTGCCTGTCTGAAAGGCTACATCCTTTAATATCTGCAGACGATTTTCGTTACCGTCTAAAAGTGTTGTAACCAAAGCGGCATAGCGACCTTCGCCGTCATGAATACGGCCTTGTAACCAACCGTGAATGTTTGATTCATCAATAGCGTCTTGAAGTTCACGGCGATCTGTAGATACGAATTTTTGTGTATCTTCTTCAGTAATCCAGCCTTCCGATACGGCACGAGCACAAAGCGCATCGATGAGATCTTCCTGGAAGCGGATTTTATTGTACAGCCAAAAATGAATCGGGCCCAAAAATGCACTCATAATATGGCCTCCTATTGTTTTTCAGTCTGAATAGCCAGGTTTACGGCCGTTACGATTTTTTCCGGATCAAGTCCGTGTACCATGCAGGCATTGGCTAAACTTTCCTGTTGAGACGAAGGGCAACCGAGGCAATGCATGCCGTGAGACAATAAGGTGTCTACCACTTCGGGGTGGAGGCGAACAATGTCGCCGACGAGCATATCCTGAGTCACTGTGTTGCTGTTCATATCTTCAAATTTTTTCAAAATTTTCTTTAACATGAGTAAATCCTCCTTAACGTGTGTGGCCACTATCGGGACCGGTTTGATTGACCTCAGTATAACGAAATGAAAAGAGAAGTGCGGTTGTAAAAACAACACGGATAAAAAATTTTTTGCATGCTCTTTGTTATAGAAGTACCTATACCCTATCATAGGGGAACGCCTGCTGCAACCGAAGGACTTATAAAAAAGAATGAATAACCAAAAGGCATTATACGCAATTCTATTGTGATAAAAATGTATACAAATGCAGGGCAAAAAGGTAAAATATAAGAAAACTTAACTTATATGTAAGACGTGTCCGTATAAGTTCACAAAGGCACGAACTGAGAAAATGGATAGGAGCGTACGTGTATGTCTGAAAAGAAAACAGAGTTTAACAAGGTACTCAATATATGGGATATCCTGGTTCTTGCGTTCGGCGCTATGATTGGTTGGGCCTGGGTGGTTTCTACGGGAGATTGGATTATGCAAGGCGGGGTTGCAGGAGCCATGTTGGGCTTCGTCCTCGGTGGGGTCATGATTTTCTTTGTCGGTCTGGCTTATGCGGAATTGACGACGGCCATGCCGCAAAACGGAGGTGAGCATGTATTCAGTTATCGAGCCCTCGGTAAAATGGGCTCCTTTATCTGTACGTGGGCTATCATTTTCGGGTATACGGGCGTTGTCTGTTTCGAAGCCTGCGCATTGCCGACAATTTTCGCCTATTTGTATCCCGGATTCTTACAGTACTATTTATATACTGTCGGCGGGTTTGATATATATGCAACCTGGTTAGCCTTGGCCTTTTTTCTTGTCGTGTTTATTACATATATCAATATTATCGGAGCAAAGACGGCAGCTATCTTACAAACTGTCTTAACCTTGGTTATCGGCGGGGTCGGCATTGTCCTCATCGCCGCATCGGGCTTTACGGGCAGTGAAGCGAATTTACAGGGGCAGCTGTTTATGGGGGCTTCGACGCAAGAGATGATAAAAAACACTTTGGCTGTAGCCGTTATGACACCTTTTTTCTTTATCGGGTTTAATGTTATTCCCCAGGCAGCTGAAGAAATTTCGGCACCGCTTAAGCACATTGGCCGTATTCTTGTGTTATCCATTGTGTTGGCCGTAGCCTTTTATTCTCTTGTTATCGGAGCTGTCGGCTTTTTGATGAATAATGCCATGATCGGCGATGCGATGAATCAAGTCGGAGGCTTGGTAACGGCCGATGCCATGGCCATTGCTTTTAACAGTGATGCTATGGCCAAGGTTTTGATTATCGGCGGTTTGTGCGGCATTATTACGAGCTGGAATTCCTTCCTTATCGGCGGTAGCCGGGCCTTGTATTCCATGGCTTGCGCTCACATGATTCCACCTTATTTTGCTAAACTGCATCCTAAACACAAGACTCCTGTAAACGCTTTGATTTTATTAGGCGTTATAACGACCATTGCCGTATTTTTCGGTAAGAAAATGCTCTTGTGGGTAGTTGATGCGGGCAACTTCGGTTGTGTCCTCGCCTATTTTATGGTATCCGTGTCATTTCTGGTTTTGCGTGTCAAGGAGCCGGATATGGAAAGGCCGTACAAGGTGGGTCCTTATCGTTTTGTGGGAATTATGGCCGTACTCATGTCGGGATTTATGCTTGTCATGTACGTAGTCCCCACGTCAGGCTCCGCCTTATATCCGCAAGAATGGGCTATGGTATTGGGGTGGACGTTATTAGGCCTCGTTTTCGGAGTATATTGTAAACTTCGATACAAGGAAAAATTTGCCGCGCAAGAATACTTCATCCGCACGGAAGCTATTGAAGCAGTAGTTGAAGACGTTGAGTAAGAGTCTACAGTACAGGGACTTTCCACACCCGAATACGGAACGCATAAGGGCTAAATAAAAAGAAGCAGACAGTTTGCCGAAATAGTATAAAAGAAGTAAAAAACGAGCGAATAGAGTACTCTATTCGCTCGTTTGCTTTTCAGTATAAAACGGGTTAATCGTCTTTCTGTTGCCAACTGAAAGATTTGACGTAGTTAATGAACTGTTTAACATGACTCGACTGAGTATCGTGCTTATGATACACCATATACAATTGGCGTAATGCCGTATCCTTCGGAAACTCGAATTTGAGTAGGGTGCCGTCAGAAACGGCTTTCACTACAGCCGGCTCGGAGATAACGGAAACTCCGATTTGGTTAATTACCAGATTTTTCAGACCTTCCGGTTCGTTTAAATGTGCTGTTACGTGAAGTTTATCAGGCGTTAATTTCAATTTTTCGAAGATTCTGTCTACGTGAGCCTTACTGCCGCTGCCTTTATCCCGCAGAATCAGGGGATACTTCGTCAAAATATGAAGAGCCGCATTTTTTGTTCCGACCAGTTGACGAAAGGCAGGGGTGTTAGGCGTAATGACGACCATTTTATCAATGGCGACAGGGACGAATTCCAGGGAGTCGTCATCTACTTTCATACCCGTGAAGCCTACTTGAATATGGCCCTTTAAAAGAGAATTAAGAACCTTTGAGCTGATATCCTGGTTAATAGTAAAGGGAATATCGGGAAAGAGCTTACGAAATCCTTTCAGCACTTGGGGAAGTAAGTAGATAGACGGGATGGTCGAAGAACTGATGACAATTTCATTAGAATCTTCGTGATGCCATTTCGTCAGTAAGTCGTCGCGCATTTTCAACATGGCCGTAGCCGTATTGTAGAGTTCACGGCCGCGAGGGGTAATGCGGATCTGTTTGGTTGTACGTATAATCAGAGGAGTATCAAGATGTTTCTCCAAGGTACGAATATGCGTGCTGATAGACGGTTGCGACATGTAAAGAACCTGTGCCGCCTTGGTAAAGCTGCCGTATTTAATGACAGCCACAAACGATTCGAGTTGCTTTAGTTCCATATAGAAAGTCCTTTGTCCTATGCAAGTATAACTATTGTGGATAATTTTTTGCCTTTTTTATTTATATATAATATCATAGATTCTATAAAAAAAGCCAATATATAATATAGAGGCGGAAAGACTGTAGTATACTAAATGAAGGAGATATTTTTATGATATATGTAGGAATCGATATAGGTTCAACGTGTGCAAAAACGGCTGTAATGAATGAGAATAAGGAGATTAAGGATACCTTTGTCATTCCCACCGGGTGGAGCAGTCTGGAAGCTGTTGAAAGAATTAATGAGACCTTGTCGTCTCGCGGCGTAAATCCGAATGAAGCAACCTGTATTTCCACCGGTTACGGGCGCAAAGCCGTAGAGGGTGCTAAAAAGCAGGTGACGGAAATTACTTGTCATGCTAAAGGTGCCAGCCTGTTATTTCCTGAAAAAGCCTTTAATGTTGTTGATATAGGCGGGCAGGACACTAAGGTTATCAGTGTCAGGAACGGTAAGGTGACGGAGTTTTATATGAATGATAAGTGCTCGGCCGGAACCGGTAAGTTCTTGGAAATCATGGCCAATCGTCTGGGCGTATCTTTGGCGGAGCTTGATCAAATTGCCAGGGAACGTACGGAAAAACTTCAAATCAGTGCTATGTGTACGGTTTTTGCCGAGTCGGAAATCGTTTCTTTAATCGGCCAAGGAACATCAAAGGCGAACATTGCCTGGGGAGTGCTACAGTCCGTCGTAAAAAAGGTGCGTCAGGAATATGCCAAACTGTCGGAACAAGAAGGTCCCATCTTTTTGACCGGAGGTTTGTGTGAAGATGTATATTTTCTGGAACTTTTGAGCGAATCTTTCGGAAGAACCGTTCATTCTGATGCCAAGGCTCGCTATGCAGGGGCTATCGGAGCCGCCGCACTTGCGGTAGAGCAGGATTTAAAGAGTGGTGCAGAGTAGAAATTTCAGTAAAACATTGTTATAATAATCACGTACTACAAGTGAAGCTCTGAGAAAATAACTTAGAGCCGTAAGCATTATGGGGGGAAATAAAATGGAAGAAGCATATAAGTTCGGGTGCGGCCGCTACATACAGGAAGCGGATGCTTTGTTGCGCGTCGGAGAAGAAGCGAAGCGTTTCGGTAAGAAAGCGCTAATTCTTGCAGGGCCGACGGCATGGAAGGTTAGCGAAGAAAAGATTGTTCGCGGCATGAAGGATGCCGGAGTCGACTATGTATTGCATCTTTATGGCGGGTACCCCAGTAAACGCCAAGTCGATGAAAATGCGGCCCAATTTAAGGCCGAAGGTTGTACTCTGATCATCGGTGTAGGCGGCGGACGTATGATGGACTTGGCAAAGGCATCGGCAGACGCTTGTGCATGTCCTGTCATCAATGTGCCGACGATTGCGGCTACATGCGCCGCATATGCACCTCTCAGCGTAATTTATACGGATGAAGGCCGTGATCCGGAATATTGGTGGTTTGAAAAAGAAGTGGATGCTATTGTTGTCGATGAAACGATCATGGCTCATCAGCCGGCACGTTATCTGGCATCCGGATCTTTAGATGCTATTGCCAAGTTTGTAGAAGTGCATCATAATCGGGGGGCATTTACACCTACGAGTGTCCCTGTTGATGTATATGCGGCTTATCACAGCGCGGCTACAACGTATGAACTGTTGAATTTGTTTACGGAACAGGCTTGTGCCGATGTGGCTGAAGGCAAGTTGACAGAGGCCGTTCATACCGTCGTTTTCTGTAATATCGCTTTGACGGGAATTATCAGCAGTATGACGAGAGGTCGCGGACAGGCAGCCTTGGGGCATTCATTTTATAACGGATTAAAGACCTGCTTCTTTGACGAAACACACGGGTATAAGCATGGTGAATTGGTCGGTACGGGCCTTTTGGTTCAAACGGCATTTGATAAAAATGATGAACTGCGCAGTGCCGTTATGAGTCTTTTGAAAAAGTCGAAGTTACCCGTAACCTTTGTCGAATTAGGCATTGCCGACAAGGAAGAAGGGGTTCGTAAATTGGCCGATTATATGGAAAACTATGATGGCATTAAGGATATTCCTGAAGGGAAAAAACGCTTGATTGCCGCCTTGGAAACTCTATAGATATAAAATAGAAAGAGTCGCCTCGAAGAGAGGCGGCTCTTTTTAATATGGGAAAATACAGTATTGCGGAAAAAGTTATATATAAATACATACCGTCATGTTATAATTAAGAAAATAATAAATCGATAATGAATTGTAATAAATGGGCTGATATAAATAAAAAATAATTATAGAGGACCGGTTTAAAATTCTGTTTTTCCATGTATACATAAATTTTACGGACTTATTCGGCGTTAAAGGGAAAATGGAAAAACACGGTAAGAGTTCATTAATATAGAAAAAAGCAATGAAATTGCCAATGTATTTCATATTATCGGAAAGACACGGCAAAAGATATAATAAAAACAGTCATTATGAAATGAGGTAAACGTATGGAATTGATTAAAGAACTGCCTGAAGTCTTTGAAGAATTTGCGGAACAACGAAAAAATTCCTTTTTGGCCGTTAAGGAAGCTAAGGAAAAGGGAATTCCCGTTGTCGGTTCATATTGCACCTACTTCCCGAAAGAACTGCCCATGGCTATAGGGGCGGCAGCCGTCAGCCTTTGTTCCATGTCGGGTGAAACCATAGAAGTGGCGGAACAGGACTTGCCGAAAAACCTCTGTCCTCTAATCAAAGCCAGTTACGGTTTCGCCAAGACGGATAAGTGCCCGTATTTTTATTTTTCCGACTTGATTGTCGGCGAAACGACTTGTGACGGTAAGAAGAAAATGTATGAACTCATGAGTCAATTTAAAGATGTATATGTTATGCAGTTGCCGCAATCCCAAGATGAGCGAGGAAGAAAATTCTGGCGAGAATCATGCCTTGAATTGAAGAGAAAATTAGAAGAAAAATTCGGAACCGTTATTACAGACGAAGCCGTTCGTCAAGCCGTACATACGGAAAACGGAGTGCGCCGCGCCTTGCAGCGCTTTTACGGAGTTATGAAGCACGATCCGGCACCGATTACAGGGCTTGAACTGTTTCGCGTTCTCTATGGGAGTACTTTTAAGTTGGATCGCTCGGGCTTGGCAGATGAGCTGAATGCCCTTACGGATAAAATTGAAGCTGAATATGCAGCCGGAAAGAGATTGGATAAAAAGCCTCGTATCCTCATTACGGGCTGTCCTATGGGTGGCGCTACGGAAAAGGTTATTGAAGCTATTGAAAATAACGGCGGTGTTGTCGTAACCTATGAAAACTGTTCGGGAGCCAAGGCTATTGAACGGGAAGTCAAAGAAGATACGGATGATATTTACGGGGCTATTGCCGACCGCTACCTCGGTATCGGCTGTTCCGTTATGACGCCGAATAACAATCGCTTCAAGCTTTTGGATGAAATGATTGATGAATACAAGGTTGACGGTGTTGTTGAAATGGTACTTCAGGCCTGTCATACGTACAGCGTCGAATCCAAATCGGTTCGCCGCTTTGTTACTCACGATAAAGAGATTCCGTATATTTACATTGAAACGGATTACTCCAAGACGGATGTCGGACAGTTGAATACCCGTCTGGCCGCCTTTGTCGAAATGCTTTAGACCCTAAATAAAGTATAGAGGAGACGATACGATGGAATTGATACGCACGGAGATGACGCCGAAAGAACGAATGACAAAGTATATGGCCGGTGAAAAGGTAGACAGAATCCCGACCATCTTGAGTTCCGGCGAAACGAGTCCCATTAATTACGGGATTCAAAATAAGGATTATTATTTTGATTCCGACTTGATGGTAGAAGTGGAGTCCCGAATCGCCGAAGATTACGGTGCCGATAATATGGGTATGGGTATCGGGTTACGCGGCATTGCCGAAGCCTTAGGGGTGCCCTTGGCCTTTCCCTTGAATAATGTATCCCATGTAGACGGTCCGGCAATTACTTCATACGATGAATTGGACGGAAGAAAAATTGTGGACATCCATAAGGACGGTCGTCTGCCCATTTTATTGGAAGCCTTCAAAAAATTGCAGGATAAGTGGGGCGATACATATATTATCGATACGGGTCTGGGGTCGTGCTTCACCTTGGCCGCATTTCTCGTCGGTACGGAGAAGTTTCTTAAAGATATGATTAAGCGTCCTGAAGAAACGGAGAAGCTGTTGCAATACGCCAACGATAATATTGTGGCCTGCTGTGAACAGCTATATAAGGAAACGGGTATTATCTCATCTTTGGCGGAACCGATTATTGCTCGTAATCTCTTGTCGCCTCGCCTCTTCAAAAAGTATGCCGTTCCCTATATGGGACAGTTGGTTAAGCGGTTGACGGATGTATATGGAGAAGCCCCGAGTCTTCATGTTTGCGGTTCTACGGCCGATCGTTGGGAAGACTTCGTAAATTGGGGGATATCGGCCTTTTCCGTTGATAATTGCGAAAATATGGAAGACTTGAAGAATCAATACGGGGATAAGATTGCCGTAGTCGGCAACATTGACCCCGTCGATCTTTTGCGCAACGGTACAACGGATGATATGAAGCGCGAAGTCATTCGTTGCTTAAAAGAAGCGGGTGATACCCCGAAGGGATTCATTCTTATGCCCGGGTGCACAACGCCTATCGGGACCCCGAAAGAAAACGTTGTAGCTATTATGAACTACGCGGCTATTTACGGTAAGGGTGCGCAAAAAGGTAAGATGCCCGAAGGAATGGCACAGGTGATGTAATGGGCGGTGAAATAAAGGATTATCCGTGCTCGTACGGAACGAAAGAAGAATCGATTGTCAGCGTTGTTAAGGCCTGCAATCTTGCGGTTCCTGAGGTATACAAGGACGGGAAACAGATGGCTGAATTGTCTCGAGCCGTAAAGGAGGCTACCCATGACGGCGTTGTTTACTTGCCATTTGACCATGCCGTAGAAGCGGAAGCCTTGGGGGCTATTGTGAATTACGGCAGTGAAGAGGTGGGGCCTCGTACGTCCGGCTATATTTGTGATAAGTTGGAAGAGATTTTGGATTTAGGAACCTTAGATACCCAAAAAGGGCGGCCAGCACAGGTGTTGAACGCTTGTAGGATGTTGGCAGACCAGGGGGAAACGGTCGTTCTTGAAGTTGTAGGCCCCATTACGATATTAAACGGCCTGATTGATTTGCGGGCCGTTTTTAAAGGGATGCGGAAGAATCCGGAGTTAATGGGAAAGGTCTTTCGTAAGATAGAGGATGATTTGTCCTCCTACATGCGAGCTGCCGTGGCGGCGGGGGTGAAAATTATCAGTTACGGTGATGCCGTCGCTACCGTACCTATTATGGGGCCGCGCGTATTGAAGAATTATACGGAAATGAATGTCCTTCCCTTTTTAAGACGGATGGAAAGCGAACTGGAACATAAGGCACTTATTCTCCTATGTCCCAAAACGGCGTATGCCTTGGAAGGAACCGAGTCGGCCTCTTATAAGCCGTTAGGCATGCCCCAAGGCACACACCCTACTTATGAGGACGGGTGGTTGTTTGCCATCGGTAAGTTCGGATTTATGGGGCAAATGTGTATTAAAGCCGGTAAACGACGAGTTCCGGCAGAAAAGCTTTACGGAATTATATTGAAAGATGAAGGAGACGAAGATCATGAGCAGTAAAGATGCGTTGTTACAGAGATTGTCGGACGATGTATTTGAAATGGATGATGAAGATGTTGTCGATGCGTGCCAAGAATATATAGACGGAGGCTATGAGGCTCTGGACGGTATTATGGAAGGCCTTGTTGACGGCATGGGAAGAGCCGGCAAAATGTATGAAGAAGAAGAGTACTTCGTTTCCGATATTCTTTTGTGTGCCGATGCTATGTATGCCGGTGTGGATATGCTGAAGCCTCATTTGGAACAGGACCTTACGGCAGATGAAAAGACGGCGGTTATCGGCGTTATTGAAGGCGATACACATGATATCGGTAAAAACCTCGTTAAAACCATGTTGGAAACGGGAGGCTATAAGGTTGTCGATCTCGGTAAGGACGTGCCGTTGAAGCAATTTGTCGATTCCGTAGAATCGGAGCATGCGGATGTACTTTGCATGTCGACGCTTATGACGACGACGATGGACGGCATGGGTACAGTGGTCAATATGCTGAAAGAGCGCGGCCTGCGCGATAAGGTTAAGGTCATGATCGGCGGAGCTCCCATTACGCAAATCTTTGCCGATAAAATCGGGGCCGATACCTTTTCGCCCAACGCCGTTGATGCGGTAAAACAGGCTGATAAACTGACGGGGCGCAAGTAAGATGGAAGTGCGTTTGTCCGGAGGGGACGACCGCAACCTGATGGAACGGCTTTTAGAGAAACAAATTCCTCTGTCTAATAGTTGTAACGGGAAGGGAACGTGCGGTAAATGTAAGGTGAGAGTCGTGTCCGGGACGATAACGGATGTGACGGATACGGAACGCCGCTTATTGACGGAAAAAGAAGTGGCCGGCCGTATGCGCTTGGCCTGTATGACGAAGGCCCGAGGTGAAGTAGTCATTGAAACGGGTGAAGGCGAAGAAGACCATGTCTTTACGACAGGCGGCGTAGAAGGTCACTTTGAGCGTGATGCCGATAAGCACGGGTACGGCTTAGCCGTCGATATCGGTACGACGACGGTCGTGGCTACGCTGGTAAATATGGATGACGGTACGGAAGGGGCAACATATGCTCAGATCAATCCGCAGAAGACGTACGGACTTGATGTACTGACCCGTATTACGTATGAAACGGAATATAAAGAGAAAGCGATTACACAGCTTCAGGAAGCTATTGTACACGGACTGAATGAAGCGATAAAGGGCATCTGTGCCGAAGCGGGGATTGACGTTACGCAGATCGGGGAAATCGATATTGCCGCCAATTGTACGATGCTACATATGCTGGCAGGCGTTGATGCGCGGCCTATCGGAAGAGCTCCGTATAAGCCGGCATTTACAGACGGACAGAAACTGAAGGCCCGAGACTTGGGTCTGATGGGCGCAGCCGATGCGATGGTGTATTTGTTGCCGTCTGTATCGGCTTATATCGGGGCGGACATAGTGGCCGGCGTTTACGTTTGCGACTTGCGTCATTCACCCGGAAAAACCTTGTTTATCGACATCGGGACAAACGGAGAACTGGTTCTGGAAGCGGGCGGTAAGATGTACTCCTGCTCCTGTGCAGCAGGACCGGCGTTGGAAGGCATGAATATTACGTCGGGTATGAGAGCTGCCAAAGGTGCGGTCGAAGATGTACATATCGGACCGGACGGTATTCGACTTGACGTTATCGGAAAAGGAAAGCCGCATGGATTGTGCGGCAGCGGTATCTTGGCCGTTGTCAGAGAATTGGTGAGGACCGGCCTGGTTACGAGACGAGGCGCTTTTGCTAGGCCGGAAGATTTCGAAGTCGGTGATTATCGTCGAGACATATTGCGTTATAACGGAAACAAAAGAGAAGCGCTCTTATATAGCAGTGGCGAAACGGAGCTGCTTGTAACGCAAAGTGACGTACGGCAGGTTCAGCTTGCCAAAGGAGCAATTCGCTCAGGTATTGAAGTGTTGCTGTCTCACGGCGGGTTAACCTATGAAGATATTGACAAAGTTTTAATTGCCGGTCAGTTCGGGGCACACTTACCGGCCGAATCCCTTCTGCAAATCGGCTTGTTACCGCCCGTTACGGAAGAGAAACTTGCCTATGCGGGAAACTCGGCCAAGTCGGGAGCCGTAGCGGCCTTGTTATCTGACAAGGTGAAGGAAGATATGGAAGATTTGGCTAAACATATTCACTATATAGAATTAGGCAGCAGTGATAATTACGAACGCCTTTTTGCCAAGTGCTTGTTGTTTTAGTTGAATCGCCCCGCGTAAAATGTATATGTATGAAAAATAACTGTGTGCTATAAATAAAGAAAGACACCAAGAACGGATTGTGCTTTTAGAAAGCTCAGTGAGTACCCTCAATATACTTGAGACTCACTGAGCTTTTATTATTGTATTTAATAATGAGCGAACTATACATAAAATAATCTTATTGGGAGGGGGATATTTACAAATGTTATAATTAAACTCATGATGATGCCTGGAAATTATGGCTTTTCGAGCATTGCCGTTTGATTTTTTATGATAGCAATTGACAGCCTGTGGAGGAGGAATCTTTTTGATTGAAATTAAGAATTTACAAAAGATGTGGACAAACGGGAATGTCGTTTTGGAGGATATAAACTTATGTATTGCCGACGGTGAGATTTACGGGCTGGCAGGGCGTAGCGGTGCCGGTAAATCTACGTTATTGCGGTGTATAAACGGGCTGGAATCATTTTCGTCGGGAACCTTAACGGTCAATAACGTAGCAGTTAGCCGACTGAATAAAGAAGAATTGCGGCAGTTTCGCAAGAATATCGGCATGATATTTCAACAGCCGTCTATTTTGGAACGCAAGACCGTATATGAAAATATCGCCTTTCCTATGAAGTGTTGGGGCGTTCCCGAAGCGGAACGTCGGGCTAAGGCGGAAGAGTTGATTCATTTGGTTGAACTGGATGAGAAAAGGGATGTAAAGGCCAAGAACCTTTCGGGCGGACAAAAGCAACGCGTTGCCATTGCCAGAGCCTTGACTCTCAACCCGTCCGTCCTGTTGTGCGATGAAGCGACGTCGGCATTGGATCCGAATACGACCCAGAATATTTTGAAGCTTTTAAATAAAATTAATAAGGAGTTTCATATTACCATCGTTATCGTTACGCATGAAATGTCCGTTATTCGCGATGCGTGTACGAAAGTAGCTATTTTGGAACACGGAAAAATCGTAGAAAACGGGGACCCTGCCGATATCTTCAGAAATGATTCGCCGGCCTTGCGACGTTTACTGGGAGATGAACGATATGTGCCGCAAGGTGATACGAATGTGGAAATTACGGCGACGGCAGGAACGCAGGATGATACGGTGATGGCCCATATGGTAGCCGACTTGCGCTTAGTGTATAAGATTGTCGACAGTAGGACGGAACACTTTAAGACCGGATCGTTTTCCAAATTTGTAATCACCTTCGATAGCAACCGATTGCACGAGGTGGAGGCCTATTTAAAAGACCGTAAAACAGAATATCGGGTTCTTACAAAGACCGCTTCGCAAGCAAACGACGTGAAAGGGGATGATGAATAGATGAGAGATATTTCGTGGAGTGAAATTTTTGATCGCATCATTATTCCGTCTATCGCTAATACGTTGGAAATGCTGTTCTTTTGCTTTATATTTTCGAGCATTTTGGGTTTCACCGTTGCCGTGGCTCTGTATATGACACAGCCGGGCGGATTACGTGAGAATAAGGCGATCTACAGCATCTTAAACGGCGGTATCAGTATTTTACGGTCCTTTCCGTTTATGATTCTCATGGTGTCCATTATTCCCATAACTCGAGTTATTACGGGCAGCAGTATCGGTTGGGTATCGGCACTGATTCCCCTTACCTTTGCTTCGACACCGTTTATGGCACGCATGATTGAAAACAGTATTAAGGAAGTAAATCCTGCCTTGGTAGATGCGGCGAAATCCTTCGGCGCATCGGATTGGCAGATTATCTTCGGCGTCGTCTTGGCCGAAGCTTTACCGTCCTTGATTACCGGCTCGATTTTATCGATTATTCACGTACTGAATCTGACAACCGTTGCAGGAGCTATCGGTGCCGGCGGCTTGGGGGCATCGGCTCTGCAATACGGATATCAGTCGAATAATGACAAGGTTATGTATTCTATTATTGTTATTCTCATCTGTATGGTTATTTTGATTCAGTATACAGGTGACCGAATATATAAGAAAATCAAAGAATAAGTGTGTAACGGAGGAAGAAGATGAACAAAAAGTTTGCAGTATTGGCAGGGGCCGTTCTTATGGCTTTCGCCGTCTTTGTCGGCGGTTGCGGAGCCGGTAATAATTCGTCGGATAAGAAAGATCTGACCTTAGCGGCATCGAGCTTCAACTATGATGAAGTAAACGACAAGGTAGCCTTGGATGCCTTAAAGGCGAAAGGATACAATGTAAAAGTTATCGTATTGGAAGATGCGACGACCATGAACGAAGCTACCATGAATGGGGATATTGATGCGTCTTTGCATCAACATAAGCCGTGGATGGATTCGTACAATAAGTCTAAAGGGCGCGATATGGTAATGCTTCAGCCATATATTCATTACAACGTATTCGGTATGTATTCCGATAAATATAAGTCGCCGTCCGAATTGCCGCAGAATGCAAAGATCGTTATTCCTGAAGATCCTAGCAATACGGCACGAGCTTTGAATTTATTACAGCAACAAGGCCTGATTACCTTAAAAGAAGGCGTAACCTTGCCGACGCTGTTGGATATCGAATCGAATCCGAAGAACTTGCAGTTTACGAGCGTTAATACGGCTCAGGTCATGAAGTCTTTGCCTGATGTGGATGCCGTTTGCGTAGCCAAGATGTTCCAAATCAGCAATCACGTGCCCGACAGCACGCAGATTGCCGTCAGCACGGACTTGACCAAGTTTGCCGTAGGCTTTGTCGTAGCACCTCAGAATAAGGATGCACAGTGGGCTAAAGACTTGGTTGAAGCGTATACAAGTCCGGCTATGAAGGCTGAAATTGCTAAACTCTTCCAGGGAAGCTATATTACCTTGGATAATTAATTAAAATCTGTTCCGGTAAAGGTGGGGGGACGTACAATGAAGATTACAAAAGTCGATGTCATGCTTATCAATCCGAAGGCGGAAGATAATAAGCCGTGGACGCCGGTAGGTATTCGTATATACACGGATGCAGGTATTTACGGTGACGGCGAAGCGGCTATGGCCTACGGGAGTATTTCACGCGGTGCTTACGGAGCTGTCATTGATTTTTCGGAAAAGATTATCGGTAAGGACCCGCTCGATACGGAAGTCATATGGGAAGACTTGTACAAGTCTACGTTCTGGGCACAAAACGGCGGGCCCGTAACATTCGGGGCTATTTCTGCGATTGACGTTGCTTTATGGGATATTAAGGCTAAATACTTCGGAGTTCCTCTATATAAGTTACTGGGCGGTAAACAACGGGATAAGCTTCGTTGTTATGCCAGTCAGTTGCAGTTCGGGTGGGGACCCGTGCGTGTGGGATTGACGACGGCTCAAGAGTATGCGGATATTGCTAAAAAGGCAGTTGCCGAAGGCTATTCGGCAGTTAAGGTGGATTTTTTTACTTTTGATCGTGACGGTAGTCGGTTCAATCATGAACAAATGACACGACTGCTTCCGGCCTACTATGTGAACCTGGTGGAGGAACGAGTAGCTGCCGTGCGAGAAGCTATCGGATCCGATGTGGACCTCATCATGGAGAACCATTCAAATATTGATGCTCAAGGGGCTGTTCAGCTGGCTAAGATTGTGGAGAAGTATAATATCTTCATGTTTGAAGAACCGTGCACGCCGTCTCCGGATGTCAATAAGTTTGTTCATGATCACATTACAATTCCCGTGTCTCAAGGTGAACGTATTTATACACGTTGGCAGTATAAGCAATATTTCCAAGACGGTTCTATTCAGATGATTCAGCCCGATATAGGTAACTGTGGCGGCATTACGGAAACAAAGAAGGTTTGCGACATGGCTCATGCCTACGACGTAGGGGTACAGATTCATGTTTGCTCCAGCCCGATTCTTACGGCGGCAGCCCTTCATTTAGAGTCCGTGTTGCCGAACTTTACGATTCATGAACATCACGTATATAACCTGCACAACTATAACAAGCAACTTTGCATTCACGACTATCAGCCGGAACATGGGTATTTCTCAATTCCCGAAATTCCCGGCATCGGCAATGAATGGAGCGAATATGCGTTTACCCATTGTCAACTGACAACTGTTGAATAATGTAAAACAGGCTCAACGAAGTTTTGGCCTGTTTTTTGAGAAGGGTATGCGCTTGTTTTCACGTATGCATGAAAACCGGATTGTATTTGCGTAAAAGGGGCGATATTTTGATTGAAATTCAAAATTTGAAAAAGGTATGGTCGGACGGAAAGGTCGTTCTGGACGACATTAATCTGACCATTGAAGATGGTGATATTTACGCACTGGTTGGGCGCAGCGGTGCCGGAAAGTCTACGTTATTGCGCTGCATTAACGGCTTGGCTTCTTATAATGACGGCCATATTTTGTTGGACGGGAAAGAAGTAAAAGAGCTTTCATATAAAGAAATGCGAGATGTTCGTCGTCAAGTAGGCATGGTTTTGCAAAACTTTTCGCTCTTAGAACGGCGGACCGTTTATGAAAACGTGGCCTTACCCATGAAATGTTGGGGCTATTCGAATGCCGATATTAAGAAGAAAGTTACGGATTTGTTAGAACTGGTCGGCCTTGACGATAAGGCATCCGCTCGTCCGCGGAATCTGTCGGGCGGTCAGAAGCAGAGGGTTGCTATTGCCAGAGCCTTGACGATGGAACCGAAACTGTTGCTTAGCGATGAAGCGACGTCGGCATTGGATCCCAATACGAGTAGCTCTATTTTGGGGTTATTGCGAGAAATTAATCAAAAAACGGGAATCACGGTTATTGTCGTTACGCATCAGATGGAAGTAGTGCGTCAGATTTGTAATAAAGCTTGTATATTGGAAGACGGGAAAATTGCGGCTGAAGGTTCCGTGAAATCAGTCTTTATTAAACGTCCGGGAGCCCTAAAACGACTTTTAGGAGAAAGTGATGAAGGAGATGTACAGTCCAAAGAGTCTGTTATTCAAGTAGCCTATGATGTAAAAGACAGTACGTTGAACTTTCTCTCCGATATGGCAAGAGATTTGAATATATCATTTGAAACCTTAGGCGGTGGAATTGAAAGCTTTTCGTGTGATAAGATGGCTATTTTTCGATTAGGAATTTCAAGATCGGATAGGGAAAAGGTAGAACTATATTTAGCAGGAAAAGAATGTACGTGGAGCTACATAAATCAAGGGTCAGCAGAGAAAGCGCAGGTGATGTAAGATGCCGTTACAAAACATGTCTTTTGAACAGTTGGTGAACATGCTCATTGTGCCGGCCTTGTTGGCAACTTTGAAAATGTTGGTCTGGGCCATGATTCTTTCCGTATTCTTCGGCCTTTGCATCGGCCTTGTATTAGCCTTGACTCGCAAGGGTGGCCTTTGCGAAAACTTTGTCATTTATCGGGCTTTCGATATCTTTGTCAGTGTAGTCAGGTCTTTCCCGTTTATTATTTTGATGATATCCATTATTCCGCTGACTAAGTTGATTATGGGAACGTCCATCGGTTGGCAGGCGGCCATAGTACCGTTAACCTTTGCCTGCTCTCCCTTTATGGGGCGTATTATTCAAAATGCCTTACAGGAAGTGAATCCGGCGCTTATTGAAGTCGCACAGTCCTTCGGAGCTTCTAAATTTCAAATAGTCATGCGGGTTATGGTCGTTGAGGCCATTCCGGCTATTGTATCAGGCGTTGTACTTGCAATTATCAACCTTCTCGGCGCCACGGCCATGGCCGGTGTTATTGGAGGCGGGGGACTTGGGGCTACGGCCATGATTTACGGATATCAGAACTTTAATGACAAGGTTATGTATTCCATTTGTGTTGTCTTAGTCATTCTGGTATTACTTATTCAGTATATCGGGGACTTTGTCTACAATAAATTAAAATAAAGAGGAGAATGAAGATGAGAAAAAAATTATTACTTTTCACAGCTGTCGTTATGGCAGCACTGGTTATGGTTTTATCGGGATGCGGTAGCTCCGCCGATAAAGGAAGCGCTTCGGGCGATAAGAAGAACATAAAACTGGGGGTCAGAGCTGACGGTGCCGAACGCGCCGAACTCTTACGAGCTCCCTTGGAAAAGATGGGCTATACATTGGAAATCATTCCCTTTGAGGACAGTATTTTACCGAATGTGGCCTTAGGGGAAAAGAGCATTGATGTTAATTGGTATCAGCATCTTCCGTATTTGGAAAGTTACAACAAATCCAAGGGAACGGATTTTGTTATGGTAAAGCCCTATACACATTATGCACGATTCGGATTGTATTCTGACAAATATAAAGAGGTGAGCCAGATTCCCGACGGTGCCGTTATCGGGCTTTGCAACGATACGACCAACCGTAGTCGCGGTTTGAAGATGCTGGCTGATTTAGGGCTTATTACCTTAAATCCCGGGGTAGATAATGCAACGATTTACGATATTAAAGATAACCCTCATCACTTCCAATTCGTAGAGGCTGAAATGACATCCTTGGCACAAGCGATTAATGATTACGGTGCAATTGCTTTGGCATCGGCACATATGGCTAATGCGGGAAAAGATCCGTCGGCGTATCTGGCTGAATCAAAAGACAGCAAGGATTTTGCCTTAGGCTATGTGGTTCGTCCGGAAGACCAGAACGCTCAGTGGGTTCAGGACTTGATTAAGGCTACACAGACTGATGAAATGAAGGCTTATTTCCAAGAACATGATAAGGGCGCATTAGTTCCTATGTGGTAAGGCGAAATAAGTATAATTCGTTCATATAAATTTATGATGAATTAATGGTTGAGATAGAAAAAATCAATTATAACCGCGTGAGAATGCATGATACAATGAGATTAATAAAAATACTCACGGAAACGGAGTGGTTGTCATGGAATTGATTCGGACGGAAATGACGCCGCGTGAACGGCTTACGGCATATGCGGCGGGGCAAGAGGTAGACAGAATTCCGACAGTATTGACGGCGGCTGAAACCAGTCCCATTCGTTACGGTATCCAAAACAAGGATTATTATTTCTCTGCCGACTTGATGGTAGAAGTGGAATCAAAAATCGCCGAAGATTTCGGTGCCGATAATATGGGCGTAAACGTCGGCTTGCGCGGTGTAGTAGAAGCTTTAGGCGTTTCTGTCGTAACGCCTGAAAACAATGTATCGCATGTAGAAGGTGTCGGTATCGAGTCGTATGAGGACTTGGAACGCATGTCTATTATTGACGTAACTAAGGACGGTCGTTTCCCCATTATGTTGGAGGCCTATAATCGGTTACAGGAAAAATTCGGCAAAACTCATATTATCGGTACCGGTATGGCCGGCCCCTTTACAGTAGCGGCTTTTTTAATCGGTACGGAAAAATTCCTGAAGGATATGGTGAAAAAGGAAAGTGAAATTACAAAACTCCTTCAATTTGCTACGGATAATGTTGTCGCTGCCGGTGAAGGATTGTATAAGCATGCCGGGATTAAACCTTCTATTGCCGAACCGATTATTGCTCGCAACCTGTTATCACCGCGCATGTTTAAAAAGTATGCCGTTCCCTTTATGACTCAAACGGTAGAACGGCTTACGAAGATTTACGGCTCGAAGCCGGGCATGCATATTTGCGGCACAACCCATGATCGGTGGCAGGAAATTGTAGATTTCGGCATATCCGCTTTTTCTGTAGATAATGTTGAAAGTATGACCGATTTGAAAAATCTGTTCGGCGACAGAATAGGGATTATAGGCAATGTCGATCCTGTAGATTTATTGAGAAACGGCACGCCTGAAGATATGAAAAATGAAGTTATACGGTGTCTGAGTGAAGCGGCCGATAATCCCTGCGGCTTTGTATTGAGTCCCGGATGCACCACTCCCGTCGGCACGCCGAAGGAAAACCTGGTGGCGCTGATGAATGCCGCAGCTACCTACGGCAAGGGAGCTAAAAAGGGAGCTATGCCTGAAGGCATGAAGGGGTTATAGGGCAGTGCGAACCTTTGAATGCCCCGTATCGGACAGAGAAAGCTTTATTCAAAAACTTATAGTAAGAGAAGGGTTGCCCGTACCCGATGTGTATGGGCGAGCCGACTTGATGTTTACCTTGGCAAAGGTGGTTAAGGCAGAAGCACGGGAAGCATTCGTGTTTCTGCCTTTTGATCACGTTACGGAAGTAGCGGCTTTGGGCGGTCGAATTCATACCGGCGACGAGTTGAGCGGTCCGCGGGGAAAGGTCGGTATATATTCGTCTTTTGGCGACCTTTTGCAGGCAGAGGTGCCGACAAAACTCGGTATAAAGCGAATGGATAATATTGTCGCCCTTTGTGAACGGTGTACTCGTGAGGGACTTCCCGTATTTATAGAGGGGAGCGGCCCCGTCAATGTGTTGTCGGGGCTTATGGAATGGCGGAATCTTGTACGCTGTGCCCGCAAGGATACACGAGGATTGCTGAGGGCCGTAAGGTGTATTAGCGACTTTCTGGTCGAGTATTATACGAACCTCTCTCATGCAGGAGTCGCCGTTATCGGCATTGACGATTCTGTAGGCGATGCCGACTTTCTGGGTGAGCACCGCCTGAAATTGTATGCACGGCATATTTTAAAGCCTTTTTTAAAATCCCTTGGACAAGCCTTGGGTGAGAGGACTCTTATTCACTTATGTCCGAAGGGTACGGTAGCTCTTATTGAAGCGGGATGTGCTCGCTTAGTACCTGTAGGAACCGATACGACTCAACAGACATATGAACAAGTTGTACGTGACTGTGTCGGACGCGTAGCTTGTATGGGGCAGTATTGCTACAAGGATATGAAGCGGATAGTCTCTGCCGGCGATGTATGTGCCGTCTCGTGGGATGATGTTGAATAGATATAAAAACGGTATTCCCGATTGCAATCGGAAATACCGTTTTTTGTGTAGTGACTATTCTTCAAAACGCGGGAAGAGGACACTGTTTTCTTTGGCAATATGTAAGAAAATGTCGTCAATCAGTTCGTGCATCTTAGCATACGTAGCCTTAAAGGTAGGACAAGCGTATTCGGGAGGCGTGAAGTTGTTTGTTAAGGCCATAATGGAATGAATGATTTCGCCGGCACCTTCATGTTCGGATACCAATTCGTGAACGCGCTTGGACAGGTGTTTCCGTTCTTTCGGCGATTTTGTTTCGGCTTGCAACATGAGGGGGAATACTTCGCATTCTTCTTCGGCGAAATGTTCTTCCAACTCTGCCCGCAAGAGGGAGAACTGACGGTGAAGTTGCAAGAGCAAATCCTTTCCGTGTTCGTAGTGAACCGTCATAATCTTATTGAGCATGGGTGTGATTTCTTCCCAAAGCTGACGTTCGGGAATATGGTGTGTATCGATGATCAGACTAATAAGGTCTTCCGTACTCATATCGGCTACGCTTTCACTCTTGTCGGGCCGATTGCGGTATGCTTCGTAGGCGTCCTGTAATTCCCTTAAAAAGTCGGGCGACAAGCTATGCTCCTTAATAGCTTCGCCTATACTGATGTTGCCGTGACAGCAATAGTCGATATGTAAGTCATTGAGACGCCGTGTAATATCGGGGAAGAAGGTAACCAGTGTGCCCAGTGTCGTGTTGTTTGTAATTGTAATGCCTTTGTTTTCCATATATAACACTTCCTTTGGAAGAAACTTGGAATTTATTTATCTTTCATCATCAGTATATCCGGGAAGGTGAATATTGTATGTAGGAATTACAACAAAAACAGCGAGCACTCTATACGAGAACTCGCTGTTTTAATTATTGTTGCAAGAAAATATTATTCACTCAGGTGTTTTGCATCGAGTAAGGATAAGACAGTATCCAGGCTTTCGGCTTTAAAAGACGGCGTAGCCGGTTTTTCTTCAAGCCCTGTTAAGATGTAGGCAAGGGCGGCACCGACGCCGGCTTCCAACCCGTCTTCGTCCAAGTCGAATTCCGGTGTATGATGGGGGGCACCGCTACCGACTTTGTCGCTTTGAATACCGGTAAAAAAGAGGACGGAAGGATAAATGTTCTGTAAGGCTGCAAACGTTTCGGAAGCCATCCACATAGGGCAGTCCGCATCGAGGGCGTCTTCGCCCAATTGTGTAACCACGGCACGTCGAGCCATGTCAACCAACTCTTTGTTATTAAAAGTAACGGGGATGTACTGATCTTCCGTGAACTCTGCCGTACAACCGTATTCTTCTGCTACACGGGTACAGGTGCGTAAGAAAAAGCTGCGGAAAGCTTTGCCGTTTTCATTATCTGTGCAACGCATAGTGCCGGCAAAAGATAATTCGGAAGGAATAATATTGGCTTTAGAGCCGGCATTAACACAGCCGACAGAATAAGTCAGGCTCTGTTCGGGGGCGACGGCACGCATACGATATGCACGCAATTCATTTTGAATAGAGATGAAAGCTTCAATCGGGCTTTTAGCCATGTCGGGACGAGAGCCGTGTCCACCGTAGCCGTGTAAGGTGACGTTGAAGAAAAAGGCACCGGCCATAGCCGTATCGTAAACAATGCCGACCTTGCCGGCAGGAAGACGCCACATAACATGTGTGGTATAGCCCATATCGACATGAATGTTATGATCATGAAGATAGCGAAGAATTTGAGAAACCCCGCGTTCCCCGATTTCTTCAGCCTGTTCAAAGACAAAGAGAACTTTTCCGGTCCAAGCATCTTTGTGCTCCGATAAAATCTTGGCTTCTGTCAGGGCCATGGCCATGTGGCCGTCGTGGCCGCAGGCGTGCATGACACCGTCGGTTTTGGATAAAACCACCTTTTTGGAAGATAAATTATTTTCTTTTTCCTGAATGGCTAAAGCGTCGATGTCGGCGCGAACAAGAGCCGTCCAACCGGGTTTGCCGCTGTCTACAGTAGCAATAATGCCGCCTTGAGGGACGCGAACGGTAGGAATATTCCATTTGTGCAACCGGGCTTCAATATAGTCCATCGTGGCGAATTCGTTATGTGAAAGTTCGGGATATTCATGAAAATGGCGCCGTAAAGAAACGATTAAATCCCGTTCCTTATGAGCGAGTTCTTTAATAGGAATCATAGTGGAAAACCTCCGATATAGATATCTATACAGCCTATGGCTGCATGGTTTTATGATACGCTTCTTTACTGTTAGTGGCAAGATAAGGACTATCCTATCATACCGACGGAACGGAAGAATGCTTCATAGGCGGCCGCCTTTTTTTCCAAACTCAACGGGTAGGCGCGAGAAGTAGAAGGAAGACGGGTTAAGCTTACTTCGCGACCCGAACAGTAAAAGGTGACCGTCTCGCCGGTTTTCGGTACGGGCGGAGCATCTTTAATGAGTGACAAAAGAATTTCCGTAGCCTTTCCTCCTGTCGTAATAATATGGCGACAAAGGGGGATTTGGGACAGAAGTTCTTCCAGGTCCACTGTTTCAACGACTTTCAAGAATTTATCGGATGCATTGCCCTTTTCACGAATAGCCCTGACAACGGAAGGGCATGAGGCGATACCCTTAGCTGATAAAAAAGATTTTATTTTTTCAGCGTCAAAGGCCTTCTCCCCTTCTTTGCGAAAATAGTCTTTATCATTAAAGAAGATAAGGCCGTATACACGCCACATATCGTTATTGAAGTTCGGATAGTGAAAGTCCATGGCCCTCTTTTCTTGAGCCGGAGGGAAGCTGCCCATCATGATTACCCTTGCTTGGGGCGGTAAAAAAGGCGGAAAAGGACGAAGTTCAACTGTTTCAGACATAACGGAGTCCTCCTTGGTTATTTTGGTGTGCGCTGACCCGGCGTTTCCATATAGGGAGTCGAGCATTGTATTGTGTGTTACCGCATTGTTTAAGTGTATATTAATTGTTATACTTTGTATATCAACTGAGATGACAGGAGTGGATATGATGAAAATTCGGAATTGGCGAAAAAAAGTAACAGCCATCTTGGGAGCCGTATGTGTGTGCATGAGTCTGGGAGGCACAGCCTTAGCCGCCGACTTTAAAATTGAAGCCCGAACCGGCGGTATCCTATATGGCCTGTATCCTCAAATAGGTGCTTCTTCAGTCATGAATGCTTATTGGGATGCAACCAGTGCTTATGCCGTAACGGACGGAGAGTATGCGTACTTGGGAGCTGTTTTATTTGTATATGCGCCGGGACAAGTGGAGGAGTCACGTCCTATAACGGTAAAATTCAAAACGTATACGGATCAACAGGGACAACGCTACCTTAACCTCGTCAGTGCTACAGACGATGCGGGACATGATGAGGCATCTTATCTTTTGGAACATGACGGAGGCCTATTGGTATCCTTGTATACGCATATTGCGGAAAAGACGGGAATGGCAGCCTATTTATAACAAATACATATAAAGAAAAAACGAAGGCTCGAGGCCTTCGTTTTTTCTTTATATTATGACTCGCTCAGGCTATCGCATAATTTCTTCAAGAGGACTGTAGCCGCTTCTGACGGCATGAGGCGCGTAGCTTTCGTAAATGCGACAAGCGTCGACACAGCGGTTGCAACGAATACATTTAAATCGATCGAAGGCGGGTAATACTCGCCCCGTCTCTTTATCCGTCTTCATTTCCAGAGCACCGACGGGACAGAGTGCGACGCAACAGCCGCAGCTGACGCAACGCGATTCGTCTTTATAGTAATCAGGTATAACTTGCCACATACAAAACCCCCCTTTAAGTTCGTGGGCAGTAAATCTCCTTTTGTTTATTATAATACACTGAAGGAGTCGAAAAAAATGTGAGATTTACAACGAAAGTAAATTTATTTTTCGATTAAAGCGGTCAGGGAGGTAGCATAAAAGTGACAATACTACCCAATTTGTGACATCTCATGTATAATATATGTGGTTTCAACGATTTTGTTTATGCTTATAACGTGTAAGGTAATTAGAAGGTTCAGGAGTGATATGATGAAAAAAATGACCGCCCTTTTGGGACTGGCCGTAGCCTGCCTTTGCAGCACGGCGTTTGCAGCCGATTTTTCCAATCTCGTAATCGTGCATACGAATGATTCGCATGGGTACGACCGTAGAGCCGAAGGCATTAACGGCATGGCAACCGTATCGGCATTGAAGAAGGATTTCCAACAACAAGGTAAGAATGTCATTCTTCTTGATGCAGGCGATGCTATTCAGGATAATAACCTGGTCAACCTTAGTGAAGGTAAGACGGCTATTCAGTTTATGAATGCCGCAAAATACGACGCCATGGCCCTGGGGAATCATGAATTTGATTATGGTGCCGATGTAACGCAAAAACGCATTAAAGAAGCGAAATTTCCCGTCATGTCTGCCAATATTTATGTAGATGCAACAGGCAAGCCTTTTGCTCCCAAGACCCGGACAATCTTAAAACGCGGTGATATTAAAATCGGCGTATTCGGATTGACGACACCGTCGACGGTTACGACATCGAACCCTTTGAGTGTACGCGGACTGACCTTCCTTTCTCAAGAAGACTTGTATAAGGCGGCGCAAAGAGAAGTGGATGCCTTGAAAAAAGACGGTGTCGACTTGGTTGTAGCCGTAGGTCATTTGGGCAGCAAACCCGATGTGGCCGGCGACCGTTCGGACGATGTGCTGGAACACGTAAAGGGGATCGACATTTTTATTGACGGTCATGATCATACGGTAAAGAATCGTTATGTAAACGGGGCTCTTTTGGCGGAAACGGGAGCTCATCTCGAAAATATCGGTGTTATTTTATATAAAGACGGTAAGTGGCAGGAAGATCTGTATCCCTACGGTCGCTTTACGAAAGAGGATCCGGCTGTAAAGAAAATTGTCGACAAGGCGCAGACGGCTATTGATAAGAAACTGTCTACTGTAGTCGGGAATACGACGGTAGAACTTAACGGAGCTCGTGACCCGGGCGTGCGTACGGAAGAAACAAACCTGGGCGATCTCATTGCCGACGCTTTCTTATGGCAGGCTCAACAGGCCGTAGCCTTGAAGGGGATCACCGTTGACGGAGCTATCCAAAATGGCGGTACTATCCGCAGCTCCATTGATGCAGGCAAGATTACGGAAAATGATGTTTTGCGTGTCATGCCGTACCATAACTATTTACAGTATGTGACTTTAAAGGGATCTGTCTTGCTGGAAGTGTTGGAAGCGGCAACCTGCACGACGCCGCAGGCTATAGGCGCCTTCCCTCAAGTAGCAGGCATTACTTATACAGTTGATACAACGAAGCCCTATGCTGAAGGTTCGCAGTATCCCCATTCGACTTACTATGCACCGGCAAAGCCCGGCTCGCGAGTTACCATTGCAACTGTCGGCGGTAAGGCTTTCGATCCCGAAGCGACATATTGCATCGCCATGCCTGATTACCTTACTTACGGCGGCGATACATACTATGAACTTACAGATCCGTCGAAGGTGGAAACGGAAACAACCGGGTATCTTGACGTAGACAGTATGAAAAACTATATTCAGACCGTATTGGGCGGTACTGTCGGCAATGCATATGCACAACCGCAGGGGCGGATTACTATTGTGAAGTAAAAGAAGGTATAAATATGGTACAAATAAAAGAACCGCAACCGCATATTCAGTTAACCGATGCCGTCGATACGGATTGTGCCGTTATTGTCGGCGATCCGGCCCGTGTAGACGTTGTGGAGAAATTTTTGGATGAGCCTGAAAAAATTATGGAGAATCGAGAATATCGCACTGTTACGGGGACATATAAGGGGCGGAAAATTCTGGTTATGTCAACCGGTATAGGTGCCCCTTCGGCTGCCATAGGTATCGAAGAGCTTCACAACATCGGAGTGAAGACGGTTATACGAGTGGGTTCATGCGGGGCCCTACAGCCGGAAATAGGCTTGGGAGACTTGATTGTCGGAGAAGGCATTGTGCGTGATGACGGACTTACGAAGAAGTATGCCCCGGAAATCTATCCGGCCGTTCCGTCTTTTAAACTCTTAGCCTTGGCTAAAAAATATGCACCGCAGGCTCATTTCGGAATCATTCGCTCTCATGACGGTTTTTATATGGATGACAATGAAGAAGTGGAAGATTTTTGGGCAAAAAAAGGTGTCTTGGGTTGTGATATGGAATCGGGAGCTTTGGCCGTCGTCGGAAGATTGCGAGGCATGGAAACCTTGTCGATTTTAAACAATGTCGTCCTTTGCAACGGAGACTTGGCTGACAGTATCAATTCGCTCGTAAACAGTGCCGACCTTGTTGCCAAGGGCCAGGAAGAATCGATTAAATTGGCCCTTAACATTTTGGCCCATGACACGGAGGAATAAGATGGAAACAGCAAAACACGGCTGGCTTTACAGTCAGTTGTTTGCGAACTGGAAACAGTTCGAAGTAAAATATGTATCACTACTTATTTTGTTGCAAGTCGTTGTTTACGCTATTTCACCGGACAGTCCCATCGGGATGATTTCCGGTATAGGCGGAGTTTTGTGCCTGGTTTACGGTATGAAGGGACGTAAGATATCCTTCGTCTTCGGGTTTATACAATGCGTATCCATGACGTATATTGCTTGGATCAGTCATGCGTACGGGTCCTTTGCCATGGACATTGTTTATGTTATTTCTCAACCTATAGGGTGGTATTTATGGGGACAGCAGGAAGCGACACGATCCTTTAAAAAAGGAACGCGAAAGAAGGTCTTTACGGGAGCTGTTGTCGCATGGCTTATCGGCTGGGCTATTTTGGCGTATGTAGGCGGTCAGCTTCCCTATTTCGACTCCATAAACTTTGTAGTCAGCTTCATTGCTCAGATTCTCTATATCTTAAAGTATAATGAAAACTGGTCGCTCTGGATTTTTGTTAATATTGCAAACTTCCTCTATTGGAGTATATTGTCCGTTCAAATGGTTATGGGCGATAATACGGTCGGGACTTTAGGAGCTAACTTGTCGCAAGTGGCTCTTCAGGCAGCTCTTTTGTTCAATGCCGTTTACGCTCAAAAGGTTTGGGCCAGCGGCGGTGCCGATAATGAAGGCGGCACGGAATAAGTTGAATTATATATCGGAACCGGTCGAAGAAAATGCTTCGACCGGTTTTTACGTGAAAGAGGCCTGTACGGATATATCCGTACAGGCCTCTTTCGGTAGTCGTCAGACTGATAAAGATAATTAAAAGAGGCTTCCGTTTACGGAAGCCTCTTTATATGGAGCCACTTATCGGATTTGAACCAACGACCCTCTCATTACGAATGAGATGCTCTACCGGCTGAGCTAAAGTGGCAAGTACAACATGTATTATACGGGGAGAGAGGGTGGATTGTCAAGTGCCTTTATTATGGGTAAAGTTATACTTTGTATTTCCCCGCAGGTCGCCACCTAAGTAATGGACAGCATATTGTACAGCTTCATAAGTCGAATATCTTCTTTTGAAATCTTCAAATCTTTACGAAATTCCTCCGTATCGGCATGCTTCGTTTTAGATATAAAGACCTTTGTGGCTACGGGCATAAGCGGGCGTGTGGAAATACCGCTCAGTAAGCCCCACTTGTGAGGAACATCAAGAAAAGGGGATAAGATGGTAATAATCAGTTGCTCCGTCGGCGTATTCTGATTCATGAGCGTTAAAGTGGATAGGGCATCATAATGGGTTAATGTTCCCCAATACGTGTTTTCACAGTCCTGATAGATGTCATAGGCGTTAATATTGACGTATAGCATGATTTTATACGTGTTGGGTCCCGTTTTGGACAGAATGTCCATAATACCGATGCTGATTTCATTACAACGACCGTCGTAATAATAAAGGTAGAGCTGCTTCGTATTACGAAAGAAGGCTGGGAGACGAGTTTCCGTAAGATTCAGCGTCTTGTCTTCAACAGGATGTAGAAGCTGCTCCACATGAACTCCGAGCACTCGTGCTATGTCGTATAAGGTCAGGATGTCCATCGAGATCTGCCCGTTTTCATACTTGCTGACTGTGGCCTTGCTTTTACAGATGGCCTCTGACAGATCTGCTACGGTAAGCAGTTTTTTCTTGCGGTAAATCTTGATTTTCTTGCCGATTTCTCGTTGCAAATTTTCCATGGTTCACCTCAAAAAGTTTCTTACAAATATTAAATTTTTAACTAAGAGTATATAATCCGAATATTTGCTTTTAATTATATAGAAAAAAGGGGAGCTTTTCTATTTAAAAGAAACAAATGGAATGAAAAGTTTCGTGTCATGAGAAACAAGTATTGTTGAGTGAAACTAATATTTAGTGATATGCTTTAAGCATATTAAATATTCCCTGGATGAACAGGGGAATATTATCGGGGGAAGAATGGTGAAAGGAGTTGTTCGCATGCATGAAATCGGAATGTTTTTTATTCTTGCCTTTTCCGTACATGTGTTGCAAGGGAACGTATTTTTCTAGGTTTTAAGCGAAATTCAGCAGTAACCTGTCGTCTAACGGGAAAATGACAGGGGTGTTTAATCTTACATTCAGGAGGTTTTTTATATGTCCACGGCAGACTTGGCAAAACAGGCCGGTATGAGCGAGGCCCAATGGAAAGAAGCGATTAAATTTGACAGTACCGACAGAGGTTGGATAATTATGAGTATAGGCATGGCCATCGGTGCAGGGATTGTATTTCTCCCCGTACAGGTCGGGCTTGTAGGTGTCTGGGTATTTTTATTGTCCGCACTTATTGCTTATCCTTCTATTTATTTGTTACAACGGTTATTCATCAATACCTTGGCGGACTCGCCGGACTGTAATGATTATCCCAGTATTATCGGCGGTTATTTAGGAAAAAACTGGGGATTTTTCCTCGGCATTTTGTACTTTATGATGAGCCTTATTTGTGTCTTCATGTATTCTACGGCTCTGACTAATGACAGTGCCTCATTTTTGCAGTCTTTCGGCGTTACGAAAGGGTTGTTGTCCGATAATCCTTTATACGGCTTAGCCGTTATTTGTTTTATGGTTGTCGTTGCATCTCGCGGTGAACAACTTCTTTTTAAGGTATCGACGTTGATGGTCTTGACCAAGTTGTGCGTTGTCGCCTGCTTGGGCTTGTTGATGGTACAGTCATGGGATTTGGCGAACCTCGGAGCTTTCCCCGACTGGTCGTATATTTTGAAGCAGACGATCATTATGCTTCCTTATACACTGACTTCTATTATTTTCATTCCCTGTTTGAGCCCTATGGTCATTTCTTATCGATCTCATCATACATCCATTCATGTAGCGCGGTATAAGGCGATGAGAGCTATGAAAATAGCCTTCTTTGTTCTCTTTATTACCGTTTTCTCGTACGCTATGTCCTTTAACTTGGCTATGGGCCATGAACAGGCTGTTGAAGCATATACGAATAATATCTCGGCTCTGGCCATGGTGGCACGCGGTGCCGATGCGGATGCAGTTAAAATCTTCAGTCTTATCCTCAATATCTTTGCCGTCGTAACGGCATACTTCAGTGTTTTCTTGGGCTTTAAGGAAGCGTGCACGGGTATTGCTTTAAATATCTTATCGCGTCTCTTACCGGCAGAAAAAATTAATAAAGAACTCGTTTCTAAAGGTATTTTGGTTTTTGCGGTTTCCGTGTCCTGGGGTGCCATTGTACTCAATGCACCGATTCTTAAACTCTTGTCCTTCTTAGGACCCATCTTGGGATGTATCGGGTGCCTTATTCCCGCATACTTGGTATATAAGGTCGGTTCTTTGCGTAAGTATAAGGGGATGGTACTCAATCTTATTGTATTCTCCGGAGTACTTCTCGTTGTATCCCCGTTTATTGCCATGATTTAAGCTGATATAAAAGCAGGTTCTTCTTTTGAAGAACCTGCTTTTTTTCGTTATACTAAGAAAAAGGTAGGTGTAATCATGAAACAAAGGGTCTTACATGCTGCGTGTTTCGGTGTTATCAGTGCGTTTGGATTAGTGTGGCCGGCAACGGCACAGGTACAACATGTCATGCAGGTTGTCGGAGAGGACGGACTGACATCGCGAACCGTAGCCTGGCTCGATGATCGCGCAGGGACTTACCCTGTTTTTTCATATAAAAAGAAAGGTGATACATATGAAAAAACGGCTTTTGTCATATGGGGAGAGCGCCCGCCACTTTATGCTGAAGGTGCGGAAAGAGCGTGGCAATCCTATGCAGTCAGATTGACCGGACTGGAGGCGGGCACGGAATATGTATATACTGTAGCTACCGATACTGATCGGGTAGAAGGGGCCTTTACAATGCCGGAGAAATCGCCTCTCGAATATAAGGTATCCGTTATGGGAGACTCTCAATCCGTAGACTACGGCGAGTGGGGAAAGACTGTAAATGCTGCACTTCGGCACATGCCACAGGCGGATTTGAGAATATCTATGGGAGATTTGACGGATAACGGTCAGGCATGGTTTCAATGGAAGGAGTGGCTGGATGAAGGTCGGACTGCCGAACATATTCCGCTGGCACCCGTATTGGGAAACCATGAGGCGTACAGTATGGACTGGACTTTTACAGAACCGGAAACGTACAGATCCTTGTTTCCCGTGCCGCAAAACGGTCCCGAGGGGCAAACGGGCTTGGCCTACTTCTTCGATTACGGGGATGTCCGCTTTATCAGCTTAAATACAAACGAGGAAGAGTTGGGAGCCATGAGGCCGAACATGCTGACGCTTGAAGCGGTTTGGTTGGAGAAGATGCTTAAACAGTCGGAGACGGAACATAAAAGAGTGATTTTGTTGATGCATCGTTCGCCGTGGAGTACTCCGTATTCAGGGAAAAAAGATGTGAACGGAACCGCCTTTTTGCCGCTCATAGATAAGTATGAAGTTCCCTTGGTATTTACAGCGCATGAGCATTGTTATGCCCGTTCCTCTCCGTTGAGAGAAGGAAGACCGGAAGCGAAGGGGACTGTCTATATTACGACGGGACGTTCTGGATCCGAAACTTGGGCAGAAGCTGTACGACGTCCTTTTGATGTTGCCTATGACGATTGCATGGACCTTCCTGTATATGTGGAGTTACGGTTGCGAAAAGACGGTTTTTATGTGTCCGCTTATAAAAGGGACGGTCGGCTTATAGATGAGGCGATCATACCGACGAAGAAAAAATAAATAGTGTGGTTATACTGAAATCGGCCGACATGCCTGAAGACGCACAACCTCATGCTTCGACTACAGGGATTACATACGCCTATGCCGGCGGTGTAGCGGCGGCCGTGGAACGGACACTGGAAAAACTGAATCCTCATCGGAAAATTAAGCTGCAAACCAGGAAAGCGGACGGTGTTCCCGGTTGTAAGGCTATGATTAACGATATTCTTGAAGGGCGTAGGGATGGGAACTTCTTCGAAGGTATGGGGTGTATCGGTGGTTGTGTAGGCGGACCGCGAGCTATTATTCCGAAGGAAGAAGGGAAAAAATGCGTGCAAACCTATGCGGACTCTTCGGCTTTTGAGACGCCCATGGAAAATCCGTATGTCATTGGAATGCTGAAGAAGTTGGGTTTTAATACGGTTGAAGATTTCCCGACGAAGAGCCATCTTTACGACCGGCAATTTTAGACCTGTATCTTTATAACAACACTGATATGAGCAGGCTTTTAATTGAATCCCTTCGGTGTTATACTGTACTGGCAAAGTAAACATTGCCCTGTAAGGAGGGATCGTTATGGATAAAAAAGCACTTATAGCAGTTATTCAAGGCGCTATCAGTACGCCTTCGACTTATAAAGGGTTAAAGACGGCGGGGCAGGCCTATTTAGAGGCTGTCGGTACGGAACGTGAACAGGTAGCGGCAGAAGTGCTTATTGAAGAAGCTAAGGCCGATGTCACTACGGTAGATGAATTAATTGCCTTTGCCGGATCTCCTGTAGGAACTGAAGTATTCGGCCAAGAGGCAGCTAAAAAATTAGAGGTTCACGGCAGGAAACTTAAGACCGAAGGGGCTCGGTATTGCGATTGCGATGCTTGCAAGGCGGCACTTGCAATCAGTAAATACGGTCATCTGTTATTGGAATAAAAAGGTCGGACCTATGCGGCCCGGCCTTTTCTACGGTTCTGTTTGCTAACATTTCAGAGTTAATGATATACTGAAAAGAAAATTCAGGAGGTTCTAATTTATGTTTTGTACTCATTGTGGAGCACCTATTGAAGGGAATCAGAAATTCTGTACTCAGTGCGGAGCTCCTGTAGATTTAAATATGACGGGTGAATACGATAATCCGTACCACGTAAATCCTGATACAGTGGGCGATGAAGATTTGGCGATTATTCGCGGCAAAGGTTTTTGGGAAAACTTTAAGTACGTAATAATGAAAAAATTTGCCACCATAGAAGGGCGAGCTTCACGCGGTGAGTATTTTAAATTTTACAGCGTCAGTGCCGTCATTTTCTCTTTAATATGGTTTGTTGCCGCCATATCGGCTAATATATCCATGAGTCTGTATGTGGCACTCAGTATTGTGTGCTTTGTATTCGGCCTCGTTTTGTTTATTCCGTCTTTTTGCTTAAACGTAAGACGATTACACGATGTGGGGCGGTCCGGAGCGTGGATTCTTGTGAATTTCGTACCTTTCGGAGAGTTTTATTTCCTATATCTCATTTGTTCTGAAGGCCAGGCTATTATGAACCGTTACGGGCGTAAGACAAATTATGTGGGACTTACGTCGGAAGAAGCGGCACGTATCGGTAAGCCGGCCAGTCCGACGGACACTATGATTATTGTAGCTTTCTTTGTATCCGTGGTATGCTCCGTTGTCGCTCCTTGTATTTGGGTAGCGGCAGGTGCATTGGCTACTCGCTGGTAATAAAAAACCGTTTGCCTTTGGGCAAACGGTTTTTTTACGGTCATTGCGTGACGGCTATGACCGTTTTTTTTGTTTATATGTTGACCGGCTTATTTGCAGGCGCTCACCGATAGTAAAGATAACTAAGGATATCCAAATAAAAGAGAGAGCAATAAGTTTATCCGTACCGAAGGGTTCATGAAAAAAGAAGATTCCCCAGACGAAAGCCAGTGTAGGGCTGATATACTGGATAAATCCGAGTACATTTAAAGGTAATTCGTTGGCACCGTAAGAAAAGAGCAATAAGGGAACGGCCGTAACGATACCGGCACCCAATAATAAGAAGGTGGTTGTTACGTCACTCGTTAAAAAATGTCCGGATGAATTCGAGTGTAGGTTGTAAATATATATGATTGACGGGGCCAAGACGATAAGTGTTTCCAGCGTGATGCTCGAAATCGGCTGTAGATGGAGCATTTTTTTGACGGCTCCGTAGAGAGCGAAGGTCCCGGCCAAGAGTAAAGCCAGCCAAGGGAAGTGCCCGCCTTGCCAAGTCATGAGTGCCAGTCCGATGGCGGCAAGAACGATACTGATTCGTTTAGGCGTGCTCAGCTTTTCGGAAAACATGACAACGCCTAAAAGTACGGATAGAAGCGGATTCAAATAGTAGCCGATGCTTGTGTCGATAACATGACCGTGCGTAACTGCCCAAATATAGGTCAGCCAATTGGCGGTTACCAGAACGGCAGCTGTCAGGAGCAGGAAAATACGACTCGTTTTTTCACGGAGGAAGGCAAGGTCCTCTTTCAGTTGTTTGCGTCCTGCGAAGATGAGGACGAAGAGCATAAAGACAAAAGACCAGGCAATGCGATGTGAGAGGATTTCTCCGGCTTCTACGTGGGAAAGGAAATACCAGTAAAGCGGTAAGGTGCCCCAAATGATAAAACTGCTGCAAGCTGCAAAAAAGCCGAGGCGATAATGCTTGTAAGATGAATCGGGCAAAAATGTCACATCCTTTTCAATAGAGCTGATTAGTCTTTATCGTTATACAAATTGAGTTTTTGCGGTAATGCCTTGTTGAGAACAATGGCAACCATTGCTGCCGTAGCTATGGAGGAGCTTAAAAGATAACGCAACAACTGCGGCAAAGACGCCACATAGTCTTGAGGCAATAAGTAAAGAGCCAAGGTCGTAATGATGGGTAAGCCGATGATAAACATGTTGCGTTCATCAAGTTCGAGACGGCGAATAACACGGAAACCGCTTAAAGCAATAATAGATGAAACGATGACAAAAATACCGCCGATAACCGGAGCGGGAATAGATGCGATAAGCATGGCCAGTTTATTGGACAGACCGAAGGCGATCATCCAAAAGGCACAACCGTAAAAAGCGTGACGACTGGCTACACCTGTAATTGAGATAAGGCCGGCATTTGTAGAATAGCCTGTAGCCGGTGTACCGCCGAAGAGGCCGCCGATAAAGCAGCTCAGGCCTTCGCCTAAAATTCCCTTGTCTAATTGTTCATTCGTCAAGGGACGTTCAATGACGGAACTGACGGCGAACCAGGTTCCCGTCGTTTCGGCCAAAAGAACAATGTAGATGAGAATCATAGTAATGATGGCGGGAATGTCAAAGCTGACGGGGAATGATGCGAAAGCCAGGTGGGGAACCGAAAATAAAGGAGCTGCCACTACGGCATCCAAAGAAAAGCGTCCCATAGATGCGGCTGCGAGGCACCCGGCAACGAGGGCTATAATAACGGAGCCGATACGTAACCAATTGCCCTTTTTACCCATGTGCAAGCCGAGCATAACGCAAACGGTAAGGACGCCTCCGGAAACGAGAGCCAGAATGATATTTTCCGTAATTGTACCGGCACCGTGAACTGTAAATATATTGTCTTTTAAGCCTATGGGAATGAGGGACAGACCGACGACGAAGATAATCGTACCGCCGACGAGAGGCGGTACGAAGTAATTAATGGCCTTGCGGACAATACCCGTCATGCCGAGAACACAAACAATGAGGCTGCCGACGAGAATGGCTCCGAATACGGCGGCCAAGCTGTCAATACCCGTGCCGTGAGCCAAGGCGATGCCGGCAATGGCACCGATAGGAACATAGGACGGTCCCTGAGCGACGGGAAGTTTCATGAGAAAACGAGATTGTATAAGCGTGCCTAAACCGCTGGCAATAAAGGTTGCCTGAATGAGGAAGGCCGACTCCTGAACAGATAAGGACAAAATACCGGCAACGATAAAGGGAACGACGTAAATATCCATGGCCAGCAAATGTTGCAAGCCGAGTAAAAGGGATTGTACGGGCGGTAAAGCCTCGTCAGGCTGAACGAGTAAAGATCCTTCGTAGTGTTGAGTTTTTGCTTCTTCTGTAGACATAAATCCTCCTAATGCAATGAAACGGGCTTTCCGGAGACCCAGAGGGCGGTAATGTTTTGCCGTTGGCCTGTAAAAATTATTTTTTGCAACATATCTGCCAATGAGTCGGTATCATATTGGCGAGTCTGACTTTGCGAAGCCAGACAGTCGAAAACAAAGGCATCGAAGCGACAGCCCTTGCGAAATTGGCCGGCATTGACGTGCAGGGCGGTAGCCCCGCCGACAGTAGCCATGTAAAAGGCTTGTCTGAAATCGATGACGCTAGCGGGGATGCCGCCTCGCTCTGTCGGAGATTTTGAAAAATCGGTTCCCGTAGAAAGGAGGCGCGACGATAAAATAGCCTGACGCATGGAATCAAACATAGACGGCGTATAGCCGGCGGAAATATCCGTAGCCAATGATATGCTGAGGCCTTGTTCCAAACGGCGTTTGACCGGGCAGACGGCTCCGGCAAACAAGATGTTGGATAAGGGACTGTGGGCAATGGCAGCACCGTGTTCTTTGTACAACTCTGCGTCGGAGTCGCTTAAGTAGACGGAGTGAGCCAGAGTCGTTTTATTCGTCAATAGCCCGTATTTTAAGTGAGCTTGTGTATCGCTTAGGCCCGTTCGTTCCAGTACATGGGCGTGTTCCCAGTCTCCCTCGGAACAGTGTGATTGAACGGGAGCATCATAGTGGCGGGTCAAGTCGCCCAGGCCGTAAAGGACTTCGTCACTGCACGTAGGAATGAATCGCGGTGTAACGACACCGACTATGTCTTGCCGTGTCCGGCTGTTCAGGTTGCGGCAATAAGTGAGAAAGTCTTCCGTAGCATTCAGTGCCGCTTGCGGAGACGAATCGCGATAATAATCGGGGCACTGAGACGGCAAGTCCATAACTACTTTACCGATATAAGCATGTTGGCCTTCAGAAGCACAAATTTCGGCTAAAACCTTATTGGGTTCGTTATGGACGGAACCGAAATATTGAGCCGTCGTCGTGCCGTTTGCCAAAAGAGTTTGAACCAGGTCTTTATAAATCGTCTCGGCAAAATCCGTGTTCTTATAAGCGGCTTCCAGCGGAAAGGTATAGTCATTAAGCCAAACAGGAAGATCCGCATCCAGTGCCTTGCCGACTTGGGCCCATTGAGGTGCATGAACATGGGTATCAATGAATCCGGGCAACAAGTATTGTTGGGATTTCAGTCGCTGTAGAGAACCGGCGTCCTCCGATCGGCGAAGAATATTATCGTACCTGTCATCCTTCGGAGAAATGACATCATCGAGGACTCCGGCCTCGTCGACAAGAAACAGGTGGTCCTCAAGAATATCAAATGAGTTCGGGCCTGTACTGTGGAAGGCGGTTCCGCGTATGACCGATGAACAGTTTGTCAAGAAAGTCACCCCTGACCTGTTATTAAATAATAAAAAATAATACGTATAGTATATTACTTTTGTGAAAGTAAGAAAAGAAAAATAAGAGAAATTTAAAGTACTTCGTATAAAGATATCGATCTTTTTAATAACAAGTCGCCGAGTCAAAGCGGCAGCAGTCTTGCATGAGACAATCCCGGTGCCCGCGTATTGCACGCATGCACGCATGGTAGGATAGTCTTTAGAAAGTAAAATAACACATAAAAATAAGGAAACCTTGTGAGGTTTCCTTATTTCGGTATGATTTTAAAGGATTATGCGGAAGCTTCGCCGCTTTCTCCGACAGTATCGATATTGTGACCGCGGACCTTGTCGACAATCATGGACAGGGCCTGGTCGCCGGCTACGTTTGTAGCCGTGCCGAAGGAATCTTGCGAGAAGTGGAGAGAAATGATGAGTTGTTGCATCGGTTCCGTAAAGCCGAGCATGGAAGTAATAATTCCCAAGGCGGCCATAACACCGCCGCCGGGAACACCCGGTGCGGCGACCATGGTGACGCCGAGCATGAAGATATAAGGCGTGAATAAGGCTAAGCTGACATCCATGCCCATGGCCATCATAATACCCATTGTGCCCAGAACCAGACAAATCGTATCACCTGCCAGGTGAATGGTGGCACACAAAGGGATACAGAAGTTGGCAACCCCTTCGGACATATCGCAATTATGGGCACACTTCAAGTTGATAGGAATTGTGGAAGCCGAAGACTGCGTACCTATAGCCGTAAAGTAAGCCGGCAAAATCCGGGGAATGTATTTAAAGTTATTCCGTTTGCAAACGAGTCCCGAAATACCGAATTGCAAGAGGAGATACAGAACCTGTAAGAGAAGTATGCACACATACAGGCCGATAAAAATTTTAGCTGTTGCTACAATTTTTCCCTGTGCAGCCAACTTGCAAAATAAAGAACCGACATATATAGGAATTAAAGGAATGATAATTTTAGTCAGAGCCTTGGTGATAATGTCGCGGACCTCACGCAATACACTTAAGAGCTTTCCGGCCGTACCGATTTTCAGGTTAGCCATGCCGATACCTAAAATAAAAGCAAGCATGAGGCCTGTCATAACATCGAATACAGGCGTAACCTTAATGGTCAGGAAGGGATCATACGGGTTGACATCGGCCACGGAGCCCGAGAAGGGATGAATAAAGTTCGGTAATATGGAAACTCCGAAGAAATAAGCGATGTACCCGGCTAAAATAGTGGATGCATAGGCGAGAAAAACCGTAAGTCCCAACAGCTTATTAGCCTGTTTACCTAAATCGGCCATGCCGACAGCTACGAAAGAAACGATAAGTAAAGGAATGAGGAATGATAAAAAAGTGCTGAATAAGGATGTAAATGTTGAAAGCAGACGAATAAACCCTTCATAGGCGACTGCGTCCTGGAAGCCGAACCACGAGCCCAGTGAGCCGAGGATGATGCCGCCGACAATACCGGCAAGCAGTTTTGCCAGTAAGCCGAAATTGAAATGCATAAGAACAACTCCTTCAGTCCTTTTGCAAAGGACAAATGTATTTTTAAGATGAATATATTGTAAATGCATTGTTTTGAGTTGTCAATTACAAAAATACACAGGTAACGAAATAATAAAATTCATATATATGAGGATATGAGGGCAACGGTACGTTGACAGGCTTCGTAGATTAGTGTAGAGTAAAGGAAGTTAGGTGCGCAGATTCCGCCTAGCTTTTTTAAGTTGCCGCTTTTCTTGACGTCAGACCGCTCTTTGTGGTAAGTTATATAAGCAGTCTTGCGCAAAAAGTAGGTTTTTGACTATCTAATGAAGTGAGGTGTTAGGAATGCGTACAGCTATTACGATGGCATGCACAGAGTGTAAAAACCGTAACTATCGGACGAATAAGAATAAGAAAAACAATCCCGATCGTTTGGAATTGAAGAAATATTGCCCGTTCTGCAAGAAAGAAACGTTACATAAAGAAACAAAGTAATTGCCTGAATCTTGAAATTATTTTTTGAATGTGAGAGGTTATATGTCACTTTCAGCAGCACAAAAAGCAGCACAAAAGAATAAAAAGAAAAAAGAGTCAGGCCGATTCCTACAAGGCGTAAAAACGGAAATGAAGAAGGTCATCTGGCCGACACGGAAAGAACTGATCAACTATACCGTTATGGTTATTGTGGCGACACTGGTCGTCATGGCCATTATCGCCGTATCGGATGCCGTATTCGCAGAACTTTTTCAACTGCTTCGTGTAGTGATCGGTTAGGAGGCGGATCCGAATGGAATCTGAAAAGAATTGGTATGTCATTCATACGTATTCCGGGTATGAGAAAAAAGTCAAAGACAACTTGGAACGTAAGGTCAGATCCATGGGGCTGGAAAACGTTATTGAACGGATTCTTGTTCCTGAAGAAGACGAAATTGATGTCAAAGACGGTCGGAAACGTACGGTAAGACGTAAGATCTATCCGGGCTATGTCTTTGTTGAAATGGAAGTCAACGATCGCTCCTGGTACGTTGTTCGTAATACGCCGGGAGTTACCGGTTTTGTAGGTTCGGCAACGAAACCTGTTCCCTTGGAACCGCAGGAAGTAAGACGCATCCTCAAGTCTCAAGGTATAGAAAAAGAAGTGCGCCCGCAGATTTCCGTTGAAATCGGCGAACAGGTCCGGATTATTTCGGGCCCCTTCGATAATTTTTATGCGACTATTACGGAAATTAACAATGAGAAGGGTACGCTTAAAGGCCTGATTGATATGTTCGGCCGTGAAACTTCGGTAGAAGTCGACTATTCTCAAATCGAGAAGAGTCTGGAATAAACTTCTAATGCGACGTTTTTGTCGCGAGTGGGAGGGTCGTCGACCCGTTTAACCACATCTTGTAATGTAAGGAGGTGTAAATCACCATGGCAAAAAAAGTAGCAAGAATGGTAAAGCTTCAGTGTGAAGCAGGTAAGGCAACTCCGGCGCCTCCTATCGGTCCTGCATTGGGTCAGGCCGGCGTCAACATTATGGCCTTTGTCAAGGAATTTAACGAACGTACGGCAAAGCAGGCAGGTTATATTATTCCTGTTGAAATTACCGTATACGACGACAGATCCTTTACATTCATTACCAAAACTCCGCCTGCAGCAGTATTGTTGAAAAAAGCGGCAGGTTTGGACAAAGCTTCGGGTGAACCGAACAAGAAGAAAGTTGCTAAGCTCGGTCGCGATAAAGTTCGCGAAATCGCCGAAACCAAGATGCCCGACCTCAATGCAAACGATGTCGAAGCAGCTATGAAAATGGTTGAAGGTACGGCTCGCAGCATGGGTATCGACATCGTCGACTAAGACGTTGTTATCCCGTGGAAGGAGACTTGTCTCCGCATGACCACAACAGGAGGAAAACACAGATGGCAAAAGTAGGTAAGAAATATGCCGACGCCCTCAAATCGTTCGATGCACAGGCATTGTATGATGCGGCTGAAGCAATTGATATCCTGAAAAAAATGGATACCGCCAAATTTGATGAAACCGTCGAATTGGCTGTCAACCTCAACGTTGACCCGAAATATGCCGATCAGCAGGTTCGCGGTGCTTTGGTACTGCCCCACGGTATCGGTAAAACGAAACGCGTCCTCGTTTTTGCACAGGGCGAAAAAGAAAAGGAAGCTCAAGAAGCCGGTGCCGATTATGTCGGCGGCGACGACTTGGTAGAAAAAATTAAAGGTGGCTGGTTTGAATTTGATGTCGCTATCGCTACTCCCGATATGATGGGTAAAGTCGGTCGTCTCGGTAAGGTCCTCGGCCCTAAGGGCCTGATGCCTAACCCGAAAGTCGGCACGGTAACGATGGACGTAGCCAGAGCCGTTAATGAAAGTAAAGCCGGTAAGATTGAATATCGTACGGATAAGGCCGGAAATATTCACTCTCCCATCGGTAAAAAATCGTTCGACGCAGCCAAGTTGGTAGAAAACTTGACGACTCTCGTCGATACGCTGATTAAAGTGAAACCGTCCGGAGCAAAAGGCCAATATATCAAATCGATTACGGTCAGCTCGACAATGAGCCCGGGGATTCACATTAACCAATTCAGCATTAAAGGTGCTGTAAAAGCGGAAGAAAAATAATATCTCTCTTAGCTGTAGACTGAAGGTATGTATAATGGACTAAGGTCCGCCATCTGAGGCTATGAAACTGGTAGATATATCTGATAGATACTGGTTCGGCCTCACATGCACATGCATGGAGGCCGATTTTATTGCTAAGACGATATAAATCCAACAAGAGGAGGTGTATCGAATGTCTATGCCTACACACGGCGTATCTCCGGCGAAAGCCGCTGTTGTCGCTGAAATGAAGGAAAAGTTGGAATCTGCACAAGGTGCCGTTCTCGTCGGCTTTACAGGCCTTACTGTTGCCGATGTAACGAAACTTCGTCGTAAATTCCGTGAAGGCGGTGTTGAATATAAGGTTATCAAAAACACTTTGACTCGCATCGCAGCCGATGAACTCGGTTATGACGGATTGGATTCCCACTTGGAAGGACCTACGGCTCTCGCATATTCTGCAGAAGATGCTGTAGCTCCTGCAAAAATCCTGAAAGCTTTCATTAAGGAAACTAAAACGGAAGCTTTGACGGTTAAAGCAGGTTTGGTCGACGGTCAGGTCATCGATGCCGCTGCAGTTAATGCATTGGCCGATTTGCCGAGTCGCGAAGAACTTATTGCCAAGTTGCTTGGCAGTATGCAAGCTCCCGTATCCGGTTTGGTCAACGTTCTTCAAGGCAATATTCGCAACGTCGTTTATGCTCTTGAAGCAGTTCGTGCTAAAAAAGCGGAACAGGAAACAGCTTAATTTTAACTTTGAAAGATTAAACTATTACGTAAATTACGGAGGAACTTAAAATGACTAAAGAAGAAATCTTACAAGCCATTGAAGGCATGACAGTATTGGAACTTTCCGAACTCGTTAAAGACATGGAAGAAAAATTCGGCGTATCCGCAGCAGCTCCCGTAGCTGTAGCAGCAGCTCCCGCAGCAGGCGCAGCAGCTGGCGGCGAAGAAAAATCCGATTTCGACGTTGTATTGGCATCTGCCGGCGACAAGAAGATCAACGTTATCAAAGTTGTTCGTGAACTTACGGGTCTCGGCTTGAAAGAAGCAAAAGCTATGGTTGACGGCGCTCCCGCAACTGTAAAAGAAGGCGTAGCTAAAGCTGCTGCTGAAGAAATGAAAGCTAAATTGGAAGAAGCAGGCGCTTCTGTAGAATTGAAATAATTCTGCCATTTAGAGGCCCCGCCATTGCTTAGGCAATGGCGGGGTTTTTGTATCTATATATTAAAGTCCATAGATTGATTGCGCATAAAATGTATGATAAATGTCTATGAATAAAAACGTTGTAGTTGTAGTGATTGTAGTATAATAAAGGATATTCGAATGGGGGGATAAAAGTAATGAGTAGACCTTTAATCGGCGTGTCCGGAAGTATTATCCGTGATAACGGCGGAGCCTATGTCGATTTACGGCGGGCCTATGTAAATGATAACTATTTGAAATCTGTTGAGCGGTCCGGCGGCACTCCCGTTATTCTTCCTTTTACGGAAAATGATGAGGTGGTTTGCGAGCTTATGGAGCATGTTGACGGACTTATTTTGTCGGGCGGTCATGATGTATCACCCCTTGCTTACGGAGAAGAACCCTTACAAGGCCTCGGTGATATTTGGCCGGAGCGAGATCACTTCGATATGATGCTGTTAAAGGAAGCGGAAAGACGAAATCTTCCCGTCTTTGCCATTTGCCGCGGCATGCAGGTTCTCAATGTTTATCGCGGTGGCAGCCTATATCAAGACTTAAAGTATGCAAAGGTGCAGATGAAGCACTCTCAAGGGCAGACGCCCGGATTGGCGACTCATACTATTGAGATAGAGGAGAACTCTCATTTAGCAGAGATCTTAGGTGTGACGACTTGTGTCGTCAACTCTCACCATCATCAGACAGTGCACCGGGAAGGTAAGAATTTACGGATTACGGCTCGTGCTAAGGACGGGACAATTGAAGCTCTTGAAGATCCGTCGCGGTCGTGGTTTATTGCCTGTCAATACCATCCTGAAATGATGGCCTTCAAAGATAAGCGTGCGCAGGCATTATTTGATTCATTTGTTGCCGCAGCGAAGAAAGGATAAGTTATGAAAGAAGCAAAGAATAAATTCGGCTTTTGGAGCATTGTACTTCTGGGCATTAACGCTATTGTAGGAACCGGGATTTTCCTTTTACCCAACAAGGCCTACGCCGTTATCGGTTCGGCCAGTCTGGGAGTTCTCTTTTTCGATGCACTCTTAGCGGGTTGCATTGCTCTCTGTTTTGCCGAAGCGGCGGGCTTTTTTACTCGTAACGGAGGTCCTTACTTATATGCGAAGCATGCTCTGGGAGACTTCTGGGGTTTTGAAGTAGGCGTGTTGAAATGGGTTGTTATCATTATTGCCTGGTCTACCATGTCCGTCGGTTTCGCAACGGCTTTGGGTGCCGCTTTTCCGATGTTGGGCGGTGATATGAATAAAAATATTATGATGAATTGTAAAATCAAGTAGTGTATTGTATTATATATTTGAGCACGATAACCCTATTGATGACGGTCAAACGATTGCAGGCTTAGAAAATGGAGATATGAATCCAGATATCAAATGGAAGGTTCAATATGAGGATTCCTTAATTCAACCTGTTCGCACTGTTATAGATATTAATATGGGTGAATATGCATCGGGCACTCGCTAGTTGGAAATTGATGAAAGGTGTGAGCATTATGAATGATCAACGTGTTTTTGACATGGAACTTGTGAAAGTTGAAAGTCTAGAGAACGCTGTTAAGACAGCATTTTATCAAACTGATTCCACAGGTGGTTCAGTATGGGTTATTAAACCTGGTCAAACCTTACCAAAGCATTACCATCATAACTCTGATGATATATGGGTTATATTGCAAGGCAAGGGGGTATTTTATCCAACGCCTGATACGGAGGTGCCTTTTACAAAGGGGCAAGTTATAGTATCTAAAAAGGGTGAATGTCATGGCGCAAAAAATACTGGAACAGAAGATGTTATCTTTGTAAGTATCGTTGCTCCTGTACCTTCTGATTATGACCCTGTTAGTACTAATTAATATGAAAGCACTTTATAGTATTTTGTTATCTTGTAATAGAGATAGAGTTATACCATAAAGTGCTTTTTATTTTATACAGTCATTCTTTGTGAATATACCTTTTCTATTTTAGATGCTATGATTTTGATTTTGCTATTCTTATTTGTTATTTCTATATTCTATACAATTCCATTGACAGGGGACTTTTGTTTTCTTAAGATAGTATAGTATGTAATATCTTAGTTAGTAGAAAGGAATTGTATGAACTCATCTGTAACGGAGTCTCGAAGTGAGGCTATTGATGTTAAGGATTTCAAGCGGCGACGCATGCTGCACGTAATCCTGCCACTATTTATTGTTTCTATTATTGCAATTTTCGATAAAAATATTATAGCTTCCGTTATTATCATTCTCTTAACCGTTTTGAATTTATTAGGCGTCGATACGTCAAAACGCTTAAATGATTTGATTACGGTTTCCAAATTGGTGCCTCTTTTTGCCTTTATTTGTGTCGGCATTTTCTTTGTAAACGGCAGCAATTTTACGCCTGTCTTTTTAAATGATGAATACACGCCCGGCTCTTTTGCTCAGGCAGCCGTGCTACTCTTCTTCGCTTATACGGGATTTGAAGCCATTGCCGTAGCAGCTGAAGACATGGACAACCCGAAAAAAAACTTGCCTAGGGCTATTATTACGGTCATGGTCAGTGTTACCGTGCTGTATCTATTGATTTTAGGCGTATGTATCGGCGCTATGGGGCCTGAACTGGCTTCGTCGCAAGCCCCGGTGCAGGATGCTTTTTATAAAGCTATCGGTCCTGTAGGTATGTACTTCGTTCTGGCCGGCACTCTTTTGTCTATGGGCGGTATTAATTTTGCACAGGATTTTATGGCGCCGCGTATTGCTACGGCCTTATCTGAAGACGGTATGTTGCCGGCCGTATTGTCAAAAAGGGATAAGAAGAATATTCCCTATGTGGCGGCTATTACGACAGCCGTGCTCAGTTTACTCTTGGCTTGGAGCGGCAGCTTTACCATGCTGGCAGCTATCAGTGCCGTATCACGGTTTACACAATATTTACCGACTTGTATTGCCGTTATCGTATTCAGGAAAAAGTGGGCCCACAAAGAACGACCCTATAAAATACCCTTCGGCATAACCATTCCCCTTATTGCCGTCGTCGTTTCTTTGTGGATGCTGTTCCAGGCAACAGCGGCCCAATTGACCTGGGGACTTGGCGGATGTATTGTAATTTTGCCGTTTTATGTAATGTATTTGCGTAAGAAGAAGGCAGGACTTATTAAGGAATCGGAAGAACTGTAATCATACAGATACATCCGAATTAAAAAATCATGAAAAAAGCGATGTCTTAAAAAAAGTAAGACATCGCTTTTTTTCGCGTAAATAAGGGCTTTGCAAAGTTATACCCAATGAAAAAGAATAGGCTTTGTATTGCCAAAAAACTTAACTTTGGCATACAATAAGAATACTGAGGAGAGGAGTTCTTACATGGCAAAGATTACCTTACCGACCGGATTTGTTTTCGATTTTTCGGGACTGTACGGAGAGAATTATGTTACAAGTGAAGAAGTAGAGGCGTTCAAGCCTGAATGGGAAAAGGGCCATGAAGCCGTTTGCGAAATGCGTCGTACGGGAAAGGCCGCAGGGCATTTATCCAAAGACGGAGGACAGGAACGTGTCCGCTTTTTTCAGCTACCCTTCATAGGTGAAGACAAGATTAATACGCCTGAACGAATACGGTTTATTGAAGCCTATGCACAATCTTTGCGGCAGCGAGTGGATGCTGTTATATTCTACGGCGTGGGCGGATCGTATTTGGGTGGTAAGGTATTGTTTGATGTTCATTGCGGTGCTGTGTGGAATTTGTTAACATCCGAGGAACGTAGCGGTTACCCGAGGATATTCTTTGCCGGCAATAATGCGGACGGACGGTCCCTTTGCGACCTCAAAGCTTTCTTTATGCGTGAAAAGAAACGGAAGCCCGATTACACAGTAGTACACATTGTCATTTCCAAATCGGGAACGACGATAGAACCCATGGCAGGCTATGTGACAATGGAAGGAGCTCTGCGAAAACTCGGTATTTGTACCGAGACGGCAGTGATTACATCGCCGACTGAAGGAGATGGGGAAACACTTTTGCATAAAACGGCTCGGCAAATGAAGTGGCCTATGTTTTATGTGCCTGACGGTATCGGGGGACGCTTTAGCGTTTTTTCCGAAACGGCCTTATTAGCCGGTGCTATCATAGGCTTTCCTATTCGTGAATTTTTGGCCGGAGCGGCGGCTATGGATGAAGCGTGTCGTACATCTGACATTATGAAAAATCCGGCGTTACTGAATGCCGTATTAAAGTATCTGGCAGCGGTTCATCACGGTAGGACGATTGAAGTATTCATGCCTTATGCAGATGCATTGAAATCCTTGTCGGAATGGTATGTACAGCTGTCTGCCGAATCATTGGGAAAACGCAGAAATCGTCACGGACAGAATGTTTTTTACGGTCGTACGCCTGTCGCTTCAGTAGGGACGACGGATATGCATGCTCAAACGCAGGAACATCAAGACGGACCGTATGACAAGATTGTACAGTTTGTAGTCCTGAAAAAATGGCAAAAAGATGCGGTCATCCCTGAAAGGTATGCTGAAACGGCGGGACTTGAAGATCTGGGCGGGTTAGCATTGAGTGATATTATGACAGCCGCTTGTGCTGCCAACGCGACGGCTTTAGGCGAGGATGATAGGCCTCATGCGGTTTTTGAGTTACCTGAACTTTCAGCTTTTCATTTAGGAGAATTGATGTATATGTTGTGCTTGTCCGTTGCTTATGAAGGAGAGTTGGCCGATGTGGATGCATTTGACCAACCGGGTGTGGAAATTTACAAGCGCCATTTGCGAAATACCTTGAAAAATCTCAAAAAGAGGTGATTTCCGGGTTATGGTTCATATAGACAAACCAATAATGGATAAAGTTCGGAATCTGTCGATTCACGTAAAAAACAAGTTTCTTCCGTACGGGATTATTCTTCTCGTTGTCGGCGGCATCGGTATTTTTTATGATGACAGGTCGTCCGTGCCTATAAAGGAGGAGGAGAAGCTTGCAGAAGCATCTTCTCCTCCTTTGTGTTCCGCACCGAAGAAAGAAGAAGGAAAGCAAACGGAAGGAACACTGGTATTCAGCACGGCCGGAATCGCACGCCGCAAGCCTTTGCCGGACCTTTTTGTTACAGGGACGGCTCATGAGATTGAGCAGAAAAAGAAGCCGGCCGGTATGACTGGGAAGGCGAAAGAAGAGCTGAAAAAGCAACCTGTCTTACCGCTTGTCAAAGGGCGTTTTGTCAATGAAGGTGCTTATTTGGTTATTCTGTCATCAACGGCAGATACTCGTGTTTGTGCTGTAGATGAAGAGTTTGACGGATTTCGTATTGTTTATATATCTGCTATATCCGTCATCTTGGAAAAAGAGGGAAGGCAATGGAAAATTAACGGATAGGAGTGGGATAATGAGGAAAAAGGTACTGATTGCCGTGGCTCTTTCTTGCCTTATTTTCGGATCCGGCAAGGGATACTGTACCGGTAATATTCAAATAAATGCGCATGATGTACCCCTTCGTACGATTCTTGAAGGCTTGGGACGAAGTGCGGGAATGAACATTTTGATTGACGAATCCGTAAAAGGGAATATTACCGTATATTTGCATAATGTATCAGCTCAAGAAGCTCTACAGTCGGTCATTCACGAAGCGGGCTTGTGCCTTGAAGAAAAAAACGGGATAATTTTAATTGAAGGGGAGGGGGAAGGGCAGAAAACCGTTTCCGAGGCCTTTCCCCTGTCTTATATGAAAGCAGCCGATGCGGCGGAAGTTGCCGGTGTCGCCTTACATAAAGGCAGTGTGATGGCCGTCGGCGGCTCCAATGCGATAGTTATGACCGGCAGGCATAGCGATGTGACGGCAGCTAAGAAGCTTGTACAGGCAGTGGACCGCGCACCTCAACAGGTGGACGTGGAAGCGGAAATTTTGTCCCTTAATAAAGAAGCCGTCAAAGAGTTGGGGATTGATTGGTCCTGGTCGGAAGGCGGAGGCGGTGTGGGGAAACCGCGATTGCCCTATATAGAGGCACGTCTTCATGCCTTTGTTTCCGACGGAAAAGCTTCTATTTTGGCTAAACCTCATATAATGGCGACAAACGGAACAGAGGCCAGGATTTTCATCGGCGATCGAATCCCTGTTGTGACGGAACGTGTAGCGGGCGGCGAACGCTATGCGACGACAGAATATAAAGAAGCGGGTATTTTATTACAATATACGCCTTATATACATACTGACGGTACGGTTACGGCTAATATTCACGGAGAGGTAGGCATGCCCGTGTATGTTCGAGATTTAAGGGCTTATCGGGTGGCTACACGACAAGTGGATACGCAGGTACATATCAAGGCGGGAGAGCGCATTGTAATCGGCGGACTCATAGGCAAAGAGGAAACGGAGAACCTCCGTAAAGTTCCGATATTGGGCGATTTACCGCTTATCGGAAAACTGTTTCGCAGTCGCTATCGCTCGAAAAAAGAAACAGAGGTTATTATCCTTATTAAATCGGTTATTTTACCGCTTGTCGGTTGACGTCCGGTCGCGACGGTAACGGCCGCAGCGGTTCGGGGCATATTCGAGTACAGAAATCTTTTGCCTGCTTTTCTGATTCCGGCAGCTGTAACCGGTATCTGCGTGAGTATCTGGCGATATGTTTTAGGTGTTGTTTCATCGACTCTGCTTATTCCAACGGTCGCCTATATGGTGATAGGAGTGTTTTATTTGTTGCATTCATCGGCATTTCTCTCCGGAAACTTGTTATGAAAAATGAGAGTATTCGCGCCTATATTCAAGGCGCACATTACAGGAAAAAATGAACAATTATGCATATCGTATCTTGTTTGGGATTAGAGGTGTTCAGTGATAAAATAGGCATGTGAGAATATATCGTTGGAGGCGGTAATGTGATACCTGTGTATATTATTTCGGGATTTTTGGGAAGCGGCAAGACAACGCTTATTCAAAGTCTGTTGAATCGTACGGATGTAAGCAAAGTAGCGGTTATTGAAAATGATTTCGGTGAGGTCAGCTTTGATGCGGCTGTTTTAAAGAGACAAGGCGTACGCCTTGAGGAATTACCGTCAGGTTGTATTTGTTGCACCTTAGTGGGAAACTTCAAGGAATCGTTACGAACCGTATTAAAGGACGGCAGTGCGGAATTAATCGTTATCGAACCGTCCGGAGTCGCAAAACTGTCGGACATAAAAGACTTGTGCGAGTCGGCGGAATTTGCCGGAAACATCGGACCTCTAGTAACAGTTACCGTCGTTGACGGGTCCATGGCCGTCATGTATGCTGAAAACTTCGGGGAGTTTTTTGTCGATCAATTGCGTGAAGGACAGGTTATTGTGGTCAATCGTACGGATGATAAAGCGGATGAAAAAGAGCTTCGACAGTTATTACAGCGAGAAAATGAAAAAGCGCAAATCCTTTTTGAAATTCCTGAAGACTTTGATTTTGCGTCTTTTGCGTCCTTAGCTTCGGGAATAAAGACGCATGGACACTTATGCACTTGCGGATGCGGGCCTGATGGACATGATCACCATTGTCACGAACATGAAGAGCATTGCCACGGGCATGAACATGAAGAAGCCCCGTTTCAAACTCTGACCGTAAGAGTAGATACTTGTCGCACTGAGGCGGAATGGGAAGAAACACTCAAGAGGTCATTGGAAGCGGAGCCGAATATATTGCGCGTGAAGGGCATCGTCAAAGTTCCTTCCGGATATGCAACGGTTCAATATTCGGGGCAGCATATCGATATTAGCGGGACGGTTGAATCGGATACGGTTATGACCTTTATCGGGACTTCTTTGTCTGAAGAGGACCTTCGTCCTTTATGGAGCTATTAATGAAACCGATTAAGTTATATATTGTCTGCGGTTTTCTGGGAACGGGGAAGACGCGGTGCATTCATGAACTGATGAAAGGATATAGAGGTAAAGTCGCTCATATATCGGCAGAGAAAGGAAGAACAGAGTCTTGTGCCGATGATACCTTATATATTTATCCGCATAAAGGAACTACTCTGAAAGGGATGGCCTATGAAATAGCCGCGTTTTGTGAACGTGTAAGACCCGAGGCGGTTTGGCTTGAATGGAACGGAACCGTTCCTATTGAACAGCTCGTTCAATTACTTCAAGATAAGCGTTTGAAAAGATTGTTTCGACAAGAGTGCATTATTTTTACGACTACACCGCAGAGTTGCCGCTATCTCTTGGCATCGCCGGACACGGCTGTGTACGGACAGCTGTCCGAAGCCGAAAAAATTGTCATATATGCTTCGTCAACAACGGAATATGAGGAAACGGCAGCATTTTTGAAGAAAATTCACTCCGGCTGCCGTGTTTATTCCGGAGACGCGCTTAATGAAGATGAGACGCGACAACGTATTTTAAAGAGGCGGGGAAGGCACGGCGGAATTCTGACTGTTGCGATGCTCATAGCCTTTACTTCAATTTATGCGTATTTATTGCTTAATACGGACCCGTATTATAATTCAGCGCGTAAAGTGCTTACTTTTTGGACAGCCACCTTGTTACAGGCCTTACCTTTTTTAACGGCCGGAGTACTCCTTTCTTCGGCACTGCAACTCTTTGTGCCTGCCGGGTGGATTGAAAAGCTGCTTTGCCGTAGCCACTTTACAGGGATCCTTACGGCTTTATTAGCCGCCTTTTGCTTTCCTCTTTGCGATTGCGGGGCCGTCCCTGTTTTTCGAGGCCTCATGGTTCGCAAGGTTCCGGTATCAACGGCACTCACCTTTATGTTGGCCGGTCCTTTAATTAACCCGGTTGTTCTCGTTTCAACATATGTCGCCTTCGTCGGTAATGAAGCCGTTTTTTGGTGGCGAACCTTGGGGGGGATAGCAACTGTTTTTGTTATAAGCGTTACCTTTTTTGCCTATAAGCCTGAAGAAACGATGCAGGTCGGAACCGTTCCGACGGCGGCGTGTCGGCGCTTCGGTGAAAGAGAAAAGGAAAACGGTTTTTTGCGCTATACGGATCACGGCAGAGGCGACTTTTTCAGAGTTATTCCTTACGTATGTGCCGGGGCTTTCATTTCAGCCGTTTTTCAGGTATGTGGCGGGAACTTTTCAGCGACTGTCGGTGATTTGGGGCTCCTCGTTATCCCTTGCATGATGGCGGCGGCTTTTTTCATGTCTGTTTGCTCGACGGCTGATGCTGTTATTGCCAGAAACTTTTCCGCCTTTGTACCGACGGCGGGAATTATTGGATTTCTTATTTTCGGGCCCATGGCGGATTTAAAGAATTACTTACTGATGCGAGCTTATTTTTCATCTTCCTTTGTTTATCGTCTCATAACGACGGCTTTTATTGTCACGGCATTTACAGCAGCCATGTATGTTCTTGCGTCTAAGGGGGTGTGATGATGAAAACTTTGTTTTCTCGTCGTGCCGCTTGCAGTGAAGGAACGGCATTGATGGTTGTAGCGGCTTTGTTGACATCCTTAATAGTGACCAAACGTAGCGAATCATATATGAATCCCGTACTGACCCCTTTTGTAGTGGCAATAGCAGTCGTGTTCTTGTTTTGGGGATTCAGTCGTATTTTGAGAGCGACTCCCACACGCACTCGTTCCTATGCGGCGGCGGCTACACTCGGCATGATTGCCGTCTTGCTTGCCGGACCGGCTATATTCGGTATTATGCCTGAATCTCCCGCCGATCGACTGGAACAAAATGAAGGCGGTGAAGTCACGCCTTTCGGCATTGACTTTGAACATATACAAGGTGACGGTATTGACGATAATAAACGCCAAGTGGTTATCGGTTCGAATAATTGGTATACCACAATATTTAAACTGACAAAGTACGTTGATAAGTATGCAGGCTATGAAGTGTATATTACGGGATTTGTATCCTTTTATGACGACAGTTTAAAGCGACCGGATTTTACCATATCTAGATATTTAATGATTTGCTGTGTCAATGACATGTCTCCCTTCGGACTGCCATGTATACTTACGGACGGGCAAGAATACGGTGAATATCGGTGGATTGCCGTTAAAGGGAAAATCGAAGTAGGTGATTATCACGGCATGAAGAGGCCTGTACTAAAGGTAGAAGAAATCAGACAGGCCGCCAAGACGGTTGTATATGTGTATCCGTATAGATAGACGGGCTGTTTTTGAGTAGCCTTTAAAAATAGAAATAGTTGAAAGAAAGAGGCATAGGAAGTACGGACGCCTCTTTCTTTTTGTTACAGGAATTTCTCAATCTCTTTTAGAGAGTATTTGAATATGCAAAGTGTGTTAGAATATAATACGAGTCATTCGCAATTTGCTGACTGAACGGATTATTTACTGTCCGAACGGAGTAGAAAAAGAAGACTTTCTTTGATAAGATAATCACATATCATTGATGTTGACTATCAAAATTATTCAGAGTCCCGTATAGATACAGGACGGACAAGGAGTGTAGTAAAAGATGGATAAGATTTATGCGGCAATACAGTTATTGGAAAGCGGCGGACCCGTAATGATTCCGCTTTTTATATTGTCGGTCATTACAATAGCCATTGCTATTGAACGCGGTATTTATTACAAGCGAAATCGGAAAAAGTCTCAATCTTTCTTCTCACATATTGAAGGGGCTGCCAAAAGCGGTGACTGGAAGGTGGCTGAAGAAGTTTGCGAACACTCTCAGACCGCTATTTCCCGAATTATTGCGGCAGGACTTCAAGACGCCTCGACAGAAGAATCCATGAAATCCGCTTTTTCGGAACAAATGGCTCTGGAATCGGCAGCGTTTCAACGGTATCTCGATTACCTCAGCGCCATTGTTACAGTGGCACCGCTTCTGGGTTTGTTGGGGACGGTAACCGGCATGATTACGACTTTCAGTGTACTTGACGGAGGTATGGGTGCTTCCGCTATTACCGGCGGTGTCGGCGAAGCTCTCGTGGCAACGGCAACGGGCCTTTGTGTAGCTATTATTGCCTTTGCTGTCTATACTTTCTTTACACATCAATTGGATACGATTGTTTCCGATACGGAACGCTTATGCATTACAGTCGTCATGGGGAAAAAGAAAAGTTGGGGGCGTAACTGATGTTTAAGAACTACAAGTCCAAAAGAACTCCGCAGTTCATGATTATCCCGATGATTGATATTATCTTCTTTTTGCTGGTATTCTTTATGATGAACAGCATGCAGACGGTGGCACAGAAGGCTTTGGCCGTTCAACTGCCGCAGGCATCGAATGCACAGACTCCGACGCAAATGCCGGTTATTATTACGCTTGATGAAGAAGGGCATATTACGATGGATAACAAGCCTGTGACTATTGATGAAGCATCGCAGATCATGACCCAAAGAATGGCGGAAAATTCGAATGCAGCCGTAATTTTACAGGCAGACAAACGTACCGCTCACGGACAAGTCGTAGCTGTCATGGACATGTTGAAAACGGCAGGTGTACGACGGTTGGCGGTAGCGGCGGAACAGAAGGGATAGAGGTATATGAGAGACTATATAAGAGCAAAATCCTTTGCCTTGTCAATTGTCGTCAATCTCCTCCTTGTTCTCGTCGTAGCGCTCTTTATCGTACCTAAAATCATTATGGATCGGGAGGAAGAGCAGTTTTATGTAGTCGACCTGCAGTCCGACTGGTCACCTGACAGTGAAGGCGGTCATTCCGGCGGCGGCGGAGGCGGGAACCTTTTTCCCGATAAGCTGAGCGAAGCGGACATGGCGAAGCGTGTTAACCAGGTTGTTCAGTCGCAGTCCGTATTTGCCCAGCCGGTTGAAAATGCGGGAGAAGACAGTGTTAACGTCCCCGCTGCGTCGTCAGAAGGCGATCGCGATATGAGTTCCAGTACGACCGGTGGCGGCGTCAGCGGTAACGGGCCCGGAACGGGCGGCGGCAGCGGCGGCGGTAATGGCGGCGGTACGGGCTCCGGAAACGGTAACGGCAACGGATACGGTGAAGGTACGGGTAGCGGAAGCGGAACGGGAGAAGCTCCGCGAGCACCTTTCGACTACGAGGGATTTAGGGCGGCTGTAGAAGCGAACAAATCCTATCCGCCTATGCTTATGAAACGGAATATTGAAGGAACGGCGACTATCGGTGCCACTATTTTACCGGACGGTACCGTAACGGATGTAGTTGTTCTCGGTGCGAGCGACGGTCAGTTCGGATCGGCGGCGGCTGCGGCAGCAAGAGCTGTCGGACATTACCCGAACCCGACAGGAGAAACGGTAGAAACACAGACAACCGTACGATTTGAAATTACGGACGGAGAATAATAAAAAAGGATGTAACATGAGGTTACATCCTTTTTTGTTAAGGAGGATATTATGAATACGCTAATAGTATATGATAGAGAAAAGAATCACGGTCCGGCAGTAATAATCGGCTCTATAGTATCAATGAGTGCCTACGCCGCATTGAAGGACGAAATAAATGATAAGGCATACGGACGACTTATTGTGGTAGCGGATAAAGACAATTTTAAGGAAACGGCCAAAATCAGGAATCGATTTGCAGGAAAAAATATTGTCTTATGTCCGGTGCAAACGGAAGCGGATGAGGGAACAAACGTTGAAATCCGTGCGGATGAACGAGTTATGCCGTTAAAAAAAGAGTCGCTTACAGATGATGCTGTAGCCGTAGGGGAGCGCTTGGCTGATGAGGCGGATGCGACTAAAATGCCGCCTCGCGAAGAACGGTTTTGCGAAGTTGTCGGCCAATTTTTGCGGACTCATGATACGGGAGTCTTGGCTACGGGAGAAGAAAATAATCTGCGTGCGACACCTATTGAATATGTCATATATGACGGTGCCTTTTATTGTTTCAGTGAAGGCGGGCACAAATTTTCATATATGTGGAAAAACAAAAGGGCGTCATTTGCCGTCAATGATCCTTTTAAGGGATTGCCTACCTTAGCAGGTGTACAGGCCATCGGACGAGTCGGGGTTTTGTTGCCGGGACAGGAAGTTTACGAGAAAGTGTGTGCCCTTAAGGGAATTTCGGCACAGACAATTGAAAAGATGCCCGTTGTCTTACATCTCATAGAACTCCGCCCCGATCAATTGACCTTCCTGTGGGGACCTTTCATAAAGGAAGGTCTTCCCGTAAAACAAATATATGTCGGCGATATGAAAAAAATATTGAAATAAATACCTTAACGGAGCTTAATTTGTCCAAATGGAGTTGAAATGAAAATCATTATTCTGTAATCTAAAGGTGCAAGCCGAGTCCCCAATCGGCATATACTTATAGACGACTGTGTGATACTACACCTTCCGCAGCCTGTCCACAAGGACAAAAAGCCCTTGCCGACAATAAATCGGCAAGGACTTTTTGTTTGAAGACCGTAAACGTACGGTATCATTAGGGTCTAGCATAGATAACACGATAATGTTACAGAAATATTGATATAATCGATGTCTGTTCGGATTATTTTTGGTACGAACGGAGTAGAATCGTCAAGAGTTTAGATGATAAAATTAAGAAAAATTATCATGACATAAATATAAAGAAAAGAGGATTGCAGTATATGAAAAAGGTAACCGGGCGCACCCGCCGCATACAATCATATATGATGTTATCTTTGGCGATTGCAGCATGGTTGGCTATGCCCGTATATGCAGACGGAAACGGTCGTGTTGTTACTCGAGATATTATCGTACAGGCTACAAGAGCGGAAGAAGAAGCTAAGTATGAAAGCCAGCAGACGTCGATTATAACAAGCAAAGAAATTGAAAAAAAGCAGGCAAAGTCTGTTGAAGATGTCATCTTCCAAGAAACGGGAGTTTCGCGAACGGTTGACGCTATGGGGCGTGTGGGTGTTTCCATTCGCGGTGCCGAACCTCGACATACGCTCATCCTGGTAGACGGGCAACGGGTTATGGGTGACTTGGCCAAGTATTACGGGGCCAGTGATGAAGTGACACGGCTGGGGACTGAAAATGTAGACCACATTGAAGTCATTCAAGGGGCTGCCAGTGCTAAATACGGTGCCGATGCCATCGGCGGGGTCATCAATGTAGTGACCAAAAAGGCGAAAAAGAAGCCGACGATTCAGATTAATGCCGAAGGTCGGCGAGTTCGCGGAGAGGGTGACATATTCCCGTACCAAAATGTCTTCTTCCGTGCCGACTCGGGAGAAATGGGTAAATTACGACTCGGCCTTTACGGAAGTAAACGAGATATTATGCCGGTTTATGCTGCACGAGGACGATCCAGCTCGGCTATGCAGACCAAGGTTACCAACTTCGAGAAGAACTCCCTCCGCTTTTACGGAACGGCTTCCGATACAGGTCTTACGGGGACGTATAAACTCGATGACAAAAACTCTCTCGATTTTCGTGCCGACAGATACAATGAAAACCTCGACCGTTACATGAAACACAGTGACAGCATGATGGAACCGCAGCAACATTTTAAGCGGAATATGGATAGAGATACGTACGGTTTTACATGGACGGGAAATAACGGCGGCAAAACCAATTGGTCCGTTGACGCCAATTACTCGCGCACGAGAGAAGATGACGTTACGGTCAGCAGCTATTACGGCAAGTCGTCCTATGAAGGGAAGAACCAGCTTGAGTATGTAGATGACGTGGATCATCGACAGTTGAGCATATCGGCCAATGCGTCGACACAGGTCAACGATAAGCATCTTCTTTCCTATGGCTTCGGCTTTTCGAAAGAAGACGGATCGGGAAGTCGCTTGAAGAGTGCTCCACATGTAACCTTGAAGCGTATTGATCCGTGGGATTATGATAAGAGCCTCTTCGTCATCTCCAAAGAAAGTCCTCTCGTTTCGGGTCAAAGCGGGGAAGTAGCTTCTAACGTTCATGCTTATGAAATATTGCGTGACGAAAACGGTATTCCCTATTGGAACAATGCGGCAGAATGGTATAACTATGATCGCAATGACCCGATGAGTCAAAAAGCCGATTTTACGTATACGGACTATAAGCAATACTTCCCTAACGGTGCTTCACTGGTTTCTTATGACAACTTACCGGCGGCTGTTAAGGCAAAGGCCGATGCTTTTGCCGCCAAAATTCTGGCGGAAAATGCATCTAAGTTTGCCCCTTATCCTCCCTTTTACCATAATATGTTGGCTATTGAAAGCTATTACAATTCTCAAGCCAATATCCAGGGCGTTACCTTTAACGGCAAGCGGTTTAAAGAAGCCTTTAAGGATCGCAATAACATGGTCTATGTAGGTAAGGCATCCATTAATAAACAGTACCTGGTCTTGCAGGATATGTGGCAGGTGGACAAAGATACCATTGTTACTCCGTCTTTGCGTCTTGATAAGAGCGACCTATTCGGGGCCCACTTAACAGCTAACCTGGGACTTACTAAAAATATAGGCGGCAATGTACATCGTCGCTTTAAAGCTAATATCGGTACGGGTTACACGGAACCGGGCATGGGGGAACTGTACTATAATTGGGAAATGTATAGCAGCAGTCCGGTGGGATCCGATACGGCTCGGTTGGGTTGGTATTTTATCGGCAATCCTGATTTAAAGCCGGAAAAGTCGCTTAACTTCGATATCGGATATGAAACGGAAAATGCGAAGACGAATACGCGTTTCAATCTCTTTCATAACCGTATAAAGGACTATATGTCCATTTACTTTACAGGCGCCTTAATGGATTTCCACCCGGAACTTACAACTGAATCCTTATGGGGGGCTTCCAAATTCCTCTATGCTCCCGATATGATTTACAGCTTTAAGAATATCGGCAAGGCTGAAATAACGGGTTTGGAATTTGAAGTAAAGCAGCGATTTAATAAGCACTGGAATGCTAAATTGGGATATACGTGGCTCCATGCAATCAATAAGACAGACCCCAACATGCCGCGGCAACTCTTGGACAAACCTGTTCATAAAATCGATGTAGGCCTCAATTATGAAAATGAAAAAAGCGGTTGGAGCGGGAGTCTTTGGGCCGACTACTATATTAATATGTTGGACAGCAATTCTATTGCCAATAACGGTAACTATATGGAGTCCTATATTGCTCCCGACAGTCAGCACTCGGTTATTAATTACCACTTCGCCGAGCGAGGAAAACAGACGTATCAGAAGAAGACCTACGGCATTTGGAATTTAATGGTCCAAAAGAAGTTCAGAAATGATGCCATGATGTACTTCGGCATTGATAATATTTTTGCTCATCGCGATGATGACAGAGCTTTGCAGGACCGGGTGTATCGTTTCGGAGTAAATTTGAAATTCGGTCAGCACTACAAGGCTGACGGTGAAGGACAGACCGGAACGGATGCGGGTAAGACGGATCAGGCGATTGCAAAGAGTGCTACAGCTGTAGGAACGGACAGCAAGAAAGCCGTTACAAGTGAATCTGTGAAGTTATCGAACTTTATACAGGCTCCCTTTGATACGACACGTGAAAAGGGTGTCGATTTCATAGGTGATTACAGGGCTCGTTGGAATGCCCATGACGGATCGGAACGACCGGCAGCCAGAACCACTTTTGACTCTCGTGTCGGCAGTGCGGAAAAGAACCTGCGAGACAATGATGAACACGGGTTTGAACAACGTATTCGCGTCGGAGTGGACGCAAGAATTGATGATAAGACAAATGTCAAAGCCGTTGCCAGCGCATCCGGTATGACGGGTGTGGATACGTCGTACGATATGTCTGAAAGCAAAGGCTTCAATCATGCTCGCCTTGATACCCTCGACGTAACCAGACATGCCGCAAAGTGGGATTACTCGCTCGGCCGTTTGAATGAACGAATGGGTGTAACCGGTTACTGGTTCGGCAAGGAATACGACGGAGCTCGCGCTGTCAGAACGGATGGAAAATCTCAGTTGCGATTAGGCTTCGGTAGTTTTAAGAACAGTACAGGCATCAGCGATTCCCCGTATACTCATGTTGTGAGAGAAAACTACATGCGTGTACCGACGATTGATGAATTCATCGGGCTTATTTCCAATGACGTGGGTATTAGTTTTAACGGTGAAAAACAGGTTGCAAATGCTCCCGACACGATTAACTTCTATCAACAATTGGAACGTGCCAAGGCAGCCGGAGCGTCGACAGAAGAATTGCTGGGAATTATGCGCCATATGTACGATATTGCCAAGTCGACATACGGTAATTATTTGGATGAAGCCGTATTGTCGGAAGCAAAGTTTGAAATTCGTCAGCCCGACGGCGTGACGGTTACATATACGGATGATAACGGTGACGAACATACGAAAACCTTAACTTATGCACCGTCTATGTATTATTCGGGTGCTAAGAAATTTTACATTCCTTATAATGACGGCAGCCCTTTACAAGGACGAGCCTTCTTCGATAGCTGGTGGGATGCTCATAAGGGCGAAATTGAAAGCAACTACGTAGAAGAAGGGTTTGCGGCTCTTTCGTTTGAAGACGGTATTGAAGCGGAAGATGTAACAGTTGACATGGATGCATTAAAAGAACAAATCTACAGAAACGATTTTGTATTACCGTCGTCAACGGATAGCCTCTTTGCAAGTCAGGGTATGCCCTATGTCATTAATGAATATTTCAGTGCCGTAGCGAAACGAATTCAAGAAACGGATGGCGGCAGTCAGTTGCCGCGTGAAGCCTTTAAGAACACAATCGGCGAAATTATCCCCGCCTTTACGGGCGTTCTCGTAAAAGATGATGTCCCGGCGTTGAAACGAGCGGCTTTCATACAGTATAAACGTGAAATTACGCCGACGGTCGGCATATCCGCTTGGTACTTACGCTCCTTCGGAGACTCGTATAAGACTGACAGGGCGACGGGAACGGTTAACGAAAAGCACGAATTTTCTACATTGGCTAATGTCTTCGGCATAGGCGCAGCTTGGCAAATCGGTAAAGACGTATCACTTTCCTTTGATTACGGGCAGAATCGAACCAAGTTCGGGCGCTTCCTGAACGGTCATACGACATACGAACATGCTTATGCTTCGCCGGTATTCAATATCACCGGCTATCAGGCAGGCGGAACCCCTCATTTCTGGACTGTCCGTTTCGATATGGGCAAGGCCGATACCGAGGTGCCCGGAAGTTGGAATGCCTTTGCGGACTACAAGTATTTTGAACATGGCTCCTTCTTCGGAGGTAACGGAACGGAAGGGGTACCGGATCGTTATATGGACGGTATTCGCAGCTTTACTTTCGGCGCCGGATATGTGCCTCGTAAAGATTTACTTATTGAAGCCTTCTATACCTTTGATGCCAAGGGGACGGGCAAACGAGATACGTTGTACGGGCCGGAAAACTTCCGCCTCGGCAATTACACTCGTATACAGGCAACGTATAAATTCTAGTATTTTTGAAAAGTCGGCACTTCGGTGCCGACTTTTTTTGTGGGTATATTTCGGATTTTTAGAAAGTGCACTTTGCCGAAACGAGTGATACGATGTAAAAATTTTTGTCGAAACGGATTATTTATGAACTGAACGGAGTAGAAGGAGTATCTATACCCTAGTATCATAAAGATAACGATATTCAAAATACCAAAGAGCATGGAAGGACATCATGTCCGACCGGGGAGGTAATTATGAGGTATCCTTTAAGGCACACGAGACGGTATACGCTATTGCTGTGTGCCTTGATTTCCTGGCTGGCGACGCCCGGATATGAGGCAACGGCCGCAGAGAGAGTAACTACGAGAGATATTATCGTTCAAGCTACGAGAGCCGAAGAAGAAGCTAAGTTTGAGTCTCAACAAAAGACCATAATTACAAAGGCTGAAATTGAGAAGAAACAGGCCAAATCCGTTGAAGACATTGTTTTTAATGAGACGGGGGTCACCCGTACGGTCGACTCTATGGGGCGTGTGGGCGTCTCTATTCGTGGGGCCGAGCCTCGACATACACTGATTCTTGTAGACGGGAAACCCGTTATGGGGGACTTGGCCAAGTATTCCGGTGCCGGGGACGAATTACAACGACTGGGAACGGAAAATGTAGACCATATCGAAATTGTTCAAGGTGCAGCCAGTGCCAAGTATGGGGCCGATGCCATCGGCGGGGTCATTAATGTCATTACGAATAAACCGAGTAAAAAGTCGGGGCTTCGTTTTAATTTGGAAGGAAGGCGAGAAAAGGGAGACGGGGATATTTCGCCGTATTCCAACTATTTTTTGCGGGCCGATTCGGGACAGGTGGGTAAGTTCCGATTTGACGTATACGGCAGTAAACAAGACATTATGCCCGTCTATGCCAGTCGTGCCAGAAAGAACAGCTTTTTGGCATCTGATGAAGACCACGGTTTTTTAAAAAATTCATTACGGTTTTACGGGACCAATTCGAATGTCGGTGTTTTCGGCATCTATGACATTGATAAGAATCGATCCGTATCCCTTCGCGCAGACCGGTATAAGGAAAATCTGGAGCGGTATGTTAAGAGAAGCGACTCTTACGTAGAGCCGCAAGTTCATTACAAACGCGACTTGGATCGAAACAATATGAACCTGACGTACAAAGCTAAGTCGGGTAAGAGCAATTGGCAGGCGGAACTTACATATGCCCGCGTCAAAGAAAATGATATTACTCTGACGAGTGACTACGGCAACAGTACGTATGAAGGCAAAAATACTCTGAACTATGTGGACAATGTGGATCATCGGCAATGGAGTTTCGACGTGTCGGCAGATACACAGATAAATGATAAGCATCTTTTGTCGTACGGCGCCGGTTATGCCAATGAAGAAGGGGAAGGCAGTCGACTGAAAAATGCTCCGCATACGTATGTGCGCAACATAGATCCGTGGGACTACGATAAGAGCTTGGCTGTTAAACGTGGTGTCCCGTCATCTACCGTGTATCGGCACTCCTTTGCTAAAAACAGTGCCGGAGTTGAGCAGTGGGATAAGGAAAAGGAATGGTATAACGGAGATAAAAACGATCCGGCTACCTTGCCGCAGTTTACGTATGAAGAATATCTGCAGTATTTAGATCCCGATTCGGGACAGGATCCGGCGGCGGTCATGGGGCTCGTCGACGGACCGGTGACGGAAAAAACTTTACAAAAACGAAATCCGGAGGCGTACGAACGGTATAAACAATTTGCCAGAACCTTATTAGAAAATAATAGGGAGTTTATTGAAGACTATCACAACAATAAAGAAGGTCGACGAGATGAGCACGGCAACTATTATCCGGCTCTGTACGATGCTTACTTGCCCAGTTTTTATTACGGGGCCGTTCCGTCCTTTGACTCGACAAAGTTAAAACTTAACGGAGCTTATTTTAAGGAAGAATATAATAAACGTATCAATCAGGTGACCATGGGTCAGGCAAAAATTAAAAAGCAACATTTTTATTTGCAGGATATGTGGCAACTTAACAAAGATACAATCCTTATGCCGGCCTTGAGATTGGATCACAGTGAACTGTTCGGGTCCAATATGACCTTTAATCTGGGTATGACCCATAACGTAAAGGGTAATACACATCGTCGGTTTAAGGCCAATATAGGGACGAGTTATACCGAGCCGGGCATGGGAGAACTGTATTATAACTGGGAAATGTACGGGCCTAATATTGTCAATGCCACCATTGGAGGCGGTGAAGCTCGTCTCGGATGGTATTGGGTGGGAAATCCGAGTTTACAGCCTGAAAAAGCGGTAAACTTCGATCTTTCGCTGGAAGGGGAAAGTAAGAACACCTATTCGAAGGTGACCTTGTTCCACAACCGTATAAAAGACTATATGTCCATTTACAATACAGGGTATTTAATGGATTTTTACCCTCAATATGATGAAAGTACCCCTTATGGAGCTTCAAAGTTTTCGCATGCTCCCGACCTGATTTACAGCTTCCGAAATATCGGGAAAGCGGAAATTACAGGTCTTGAATGGGAATTAAAACAAACCTTGTCCAAACATTGGAAGGCTCGTTTCGGCTATACGTACCTGCATGCCGTAAATAAGAGCGATAAGGATATGCCGCGTCAGCTTTTGGATAAACCGCAACATAAGATCGATATAGGTATAGATTATAATGATGAAAAGAGCGGTTGGAGCGGCAGCCTATGGGGAGATTATTATATTAACATGTTGGACAGTAACTCCCTTAAGGGTGGCGGTAACTACATGGTATCCTATATGGATCCGACGAATCCGGACAAGTCCGTCATTCATTATAACTTTAACACTACACGCACGGCCGATATGTATCAGCGCAAAACTTTCGGCATGTGGAACTTAATGATTCAGAAGAAAATCAACAAAGATTCAGTTGTGTACTTCGGGATTAACAACCTTTTCAATCATCGTGACGATGATCGAGCTTTTTCGGCACGTGTCTATCGCTTCGGAGCGAATTTCAAAATCGGATCGGATGCACAATCCAAGAACGGAGCTATACCGAATGATACAATCGTAGAACCTTTGAGTTGGGAAGATTTCCTGTCACGGCCTTTTGATGACGCGGCTGAAAAAGGAGTGGAAGTTTTCGGTGATTACAGAGCCCGTTGGGACAGTCATTTGGGCTCTCAAAGGCCGACAGCTCGTGTGACGGCGACCAGCTCTATTGACATCGATGCGGCACGTAATTTAAGAGATGAAAAGGAGCATGGATTTGAAAACAGAGTGCGTTTGGGTGTCAATGCCCGTGTAGACAAGAACACGAATATACGCCTCGTGGGCAGTGCTTCGGGACAAGTCGGCGTAGATACGGGGCATGTTACGGAAGGCTCACAAGGGTTTTCTCATCAGCGTCTTGAAGAAGCCGATTTGACAAAACGTCGCGGCAAATGGGACTTCAGCTTAGGTCGATTACATGAAAGTTTCGGGGTCACCTCTTATTGGTTCGGCAAAGAGTTTGACGGAGGCCGGGCTGTATGGACGGGAGCGAAGTCTCAAGTTAAAATCGGTTTCGGTGATTTCAGTCATTCTACGGGTGTTAGTGATTCAGCTTATACTCATGCTGTTTATACGGGTTTCTTAAGACCTCCTACGGTAGATGAATTTGTAGGAACGACGCTTGACTCGGATGGCGGGCGCAAGGAATTGGTAGTAGATAATGCTCCGAATACGGTCAACTTCTATCAGCAATTAAAAGCACTAAGAGATCAGGAAGCTGCCCTGGCAAAGGCTGTAGATGACGCAAAAACGGCGGCGGAGAATTTGGAAAGCGATATTTGGTCGAAGCAGTACCTGGACGGTGAACCGGAAAGTGTTCTTGCCCCCTTACGGCAACAGTTGGCACAGTTGCAAGCGGCAGTTACAGCTGCTCAGGCTCAGTATGAGGTGCAGACGGCGCCGCTTAGAGAACGGCAGTTTGAAGTTGTACGCAGAATGCGGGATATTGCTATAAAAGCGTACGGATCCGCCATAGCCAAAAAGACTGTCTCCTTGCGTATGCCTGAAATACAGGCGACTTATTCATATCATACAAGAACGTATGATGAAGATGACGGTCAGTGGTATGACGAAGATAACTCATTTAACCAAAATATTGCACCCGGTGTAACAGGACTGAATACAAAGGACCCGCTTTTTGAAATTTCTTTGGCCGATCCGTCGCTCTTTGATGAAAACGGCAAGGTTTATATTGATAAGTGGTATGATGCACATGCGGATCAAATCAAGGAAGCCTATGAAAAACGTGCCAAAGACTTGGGAGATCTTACTTTTACAAATCAGCCGTATACAGTAACTGTTGATACGACTCAGTTGGACGGACTAAAAGAAAAAATCTATAAGCTGAACAGCGTGGAATTGCCTGAATCGGGCACAAGAGGCACCGTTTCGGTTAAAGGTAGTGCTTACTACCCCAGCTTGTTAGCCGATTGTTTTAATGAAATTGCGAATGTACTGAGACAGACGGACGGTTACAGCACTTTGCCGCGTGAAGAACTGGGCAAGTACACGGGAACCATTATTCCTTCTCAAGGCATTGTGTTACAGCGAGATTATGTACCGCCCATTAATCGAGCCGTATTTGTACAGGCTAAGCAGGTAGTAGGAGACAAGCTTGGACTGACGGCTTGGTACTTGCGGTCTGTCGGCGGAAATTCGTATAAGGCTCATTATGCCGAAGGGCGTGCGACTAAGGAACGGACTTTTACTAATCCGGCTAATATTATAGGCTTAGGTGCCACTTATCGTCTGGGTAAGAAGGCTGCCGTATCTGTTGACTACGGTCAGAACCGGTCCGACTTGGGGAGATACTTGAACGGGCATACGGCTTATGAGCATACGGCGGGAACGTCCGACTTTGAAATTACGGGTCGTCACGACGGCGGTACACCTCATTTCTGGACACTTCGGTTTGACGTGGGCAAAGCAGATATGAAGGTACCCGGAAGTTGGAGCGCTTTTGCGGATTATAAGTATTTTGAACACGGTTCCTTCTTCGGCGGAACGGGAGCAACCGGTGTGCCGGACAGATACTTGGACGGCATTCGTAGCTTTACGCTCGGGACGGCCTACGTACCGACTAAGAACTTCCTGTTGGAAGCTTTTTACACTTTTGATGCTAAAGGGATAAATCGACGAGATACTTTGTACGGGTCGGAAACCTTTACGTTGGGAAACTATACTCGTGTACAGGCCACGTATAAATTCTAGTTCCGATTGATGTAAAAAGACGGTCGTCTTCGCAGTATTGCGGAGACGACCGTCTTTTTAGGGATAATGAGAACGTGGATTGCAGTGAATACTGCGAATTATTTTAAGGAAAAGTAACACTTTATTAACAAAGAAAACACAAAAATCATCTTCAATTGACCGGTTTAACAAAATGTGATAATTTTTATGTAAAAGAGTTATCAATTTTTCGAGAACTCAACCAGAATAAAGGAGTGTCGTTTATGAATGCAAAAAAATCCGTTCGCTTACTTGTCAGCGCTCTCGCCGTCACCTTGTGTACATCTTTTTCGGCGTTAGCTTCGTTTTCGCCGGTTCATTCCGTTGTCTTCGGGCCGGAACGAAACAACTATGATGATTCGTTTAAAGATCACGGCAACAAATTTCATATTTCTTACGCTCGCGAAAACGGCGTAGCTCAGATTATTGTTAAACAACATAGTAAGGTTATTTATACGAAAGAAGTACCGTCTCTCGGTCGTTACTATACAATGGAAATACATCAAATTGTAAATAACGATGACGGTCGCAACTTCTATATCGTTCAGTCGAAGGATTCGGAATTTGCCTACCTTATGGGCTATGACGAACGCACAAAATCGTGGCAGACATATACGGATGCTCGGAACTATTATTCGCCCGTAGCCGGTGAAGCCGTACATGAAGGGATTACCTTGCATTACGGTGACTTGGGCGTATATCATTTTAATAATCTGAGTGATCAGTACCACTGGTATAAGCTTTTCTGGGATAATAAAGCTCAGTGGTTCGGCTATAAAGAAGGGGCGGAAAATCGTCGTACGACGTATTTCAACAGCTCTTTGGTCTATAACGAACAATATAGACCGATTTACGCACAAGGCGATTATGAAACTTATTTGGATATGAAGTCTATATCCACAGATACGGATAAAGACGGCATTTGGACGTTTACGGCACGGAAACACGAAACCATCATGGAATCGGATATCTTAACGGGCGAAGGCCAAAAAGTGAAGTACCGCGTCGATACGAATAAGAGCAAAGCGTATATTTACGATAAATCGACGAAACAGTGGAATGAACTCACCATGCATTCTACGCCGTCGCCGGAACAAATGGCCGACAGTGTTGCTGTTAACTGGGCGTGCCAGCAGCATTTCGGTTACTTCATCGGTGACCTGGGCGGTGCTATGGCAAGATACGCTGCCGATTATAAGGGATAAAAAAGTACGACATGCTTTAGTTTTGGAATTCGGTCGGAGTTTTTTAGCGGCTCCGACCGAATTTTTCTTTTGTAACAGTGATGAAAATCCTTCGTTCTTTACAAATGACCGGTTTATTGCTATACTGAACATGTTTCGTGCGGATGTAATTCAGTGGTAGAATACGAGCTTCCCAAGCTCGGTACGAGGGTTCGATCCCCTTCATCCGCTCCAAAACAAAGAGGCTCGACACGATATCGTGTCGAGTCTCTTTTACATATGTCGTTCTTTTTTCAAATAATTATAAGTTTGTAATAAATCGGGGATGGACTCACTTTTCAATATATACCCCGGTCGTGCTTTCTGTGCCTTTTCGACAGCGGATTTTAAGTCGTAATAAACTTGCCACTTCGATTCGACCAGCTCTTTACCTGTTTGGCGCAGTAAAAAAGCAGGATGATAGGTGGGCATGACGGGAATTTTCTCATAATCAAGCCATTTGCCGCGATTCCTCATAATACTGCCCGCGCTACCGTAAAAGTACTGAAAGGCAACCTTGCCGAGGCAGACGATGACGGCCGGCTTGACGGCTTCAATTTCCGCACGTAAATGAAGATCCGCGCAAAAACGACCTTCATCTAGGGTCGGGGTACGGTTGTTGTGAGGACGACATTTTACAATGTTGGTTACGTAAATACGGTCTCTTGTAAGGCCGACACTCCAGAGTGCTTTATCCAATAACTTTCCCGACGGGCCTACGAGCGGCACGCCGTACTCGTCTTCCACACCGCCGGGGCCTTCGCCGATAAACATGAGTGGAGAATCTTCAGGGCCGGACCATTGCGTGGGGCCGCGATTGCCTTCACGGCAGAGGTGGCAGGCCGTACAGTCCGTAAGGGCCGCCAGGCGTTCTTTGCTCGTCATGATCGCACTCTCCCGTCAGTTAGAATGATATCGGACATCGTTAAATCGGCTGTACATGCGTCGATGAGCTTTATAATATCTTTAGGAGCCGCAAGAATTTGAAGTCCTCTTTGGCCGGCACTGATACTGAAAATATCAATAGAAAGAGCGGTTTCATCAATATACGTAGGGAAAAGTTTTTTCATACCTATAGGTGAACAACCGCCGCGAATATAGCCTGTAAGACCCGAAAGCTCCTTAACGTGAATGAGATGAACATTTTTATTGCCGCTTACATGAGCGGCTTTTTTTAAGTCAAGTTCCTTGTGGACAGGAATACAAAAGACGACGGGGCCCGTTACATTTCCCCGACCGACGAGAGTTTTAAAAACTTTATCCGGCGGCATCCCTACCTCGGCGGCCGCATGGATTCCCGATAAGTCTTCTTCCGTGTATTCGTAAGTTTTTATGTCATAAAGAATGTGATTCTTATCCAATATGCGCATGGCATTGGTCTTTTTAGTTTTACTCATGGATTTTTCTCCTTTAATATTCAATTTTACTATAGCACAGCCTACCGGTCCTCGCTACCGTTGCATGCCCAAAAATCCTATCTTATAATACGAATATATTCACTCGAAAAAGAAGGAGTATTTATGAACATCAAAATTGTGCAGTGTACGGCTGCCAAATGTGACTGTGAAACAAATTATAAAAGAATTGAAGAGGCGACAAATGAAGCTGTAAGTAGCGGTCATACGGATGTCCTTGTTTTTCCCGAAATGTGGAATACCGGATTTTATCCGGAATCACTGGAAACCGGTGCTGATGAGGACGGTAAGCAAACGAAAGCATTACTGGCAAAACTTTCTTCTCAATACGGTGTAAATATAGTAGGAGGCTCCGTAGCCGTACGAGAAGGCGCAGGCCTGTATAATCGCCTATATGCATTTAATCGTAAGGGTGAGGAGTTGGTTGCCTACGATAAGGTGCATCTGTTTTCTCCGGCTAAAGAAGATGAACGGTTTGAGGCCGGATCAGAACTTTGTAAGTTTGCGTTGGACGGTATACATGCCGGGGCGGTTATTTGCTATGACTTGCGCTTTATTGACTGGGTAATGTTGACAGCCCAAGGGGCAGATATCCTTTTTGTACCTGCTTCCTGGCCGTTACCTCGAGTAGATCAATGGCGGCTTTTATGTTGTGCTGCAGCCGTTCAGTGCCAATGCTGGGTAGTCGGTGTAAATGCGACCGATGACGTACAGGGTAAAATCGGCGGCGGACATTCCTTAGTTGTTAACCCTTTGGGATATATAGAGACGGAAGCCGGCACAGAGCGACAAATCTTATCGGCTTGCGTAGATACGAATTTATCCGGGGACGTGCGTAAACGCATACCCGTACAGACGGATCGCAGGGATGATATATATGAAAAAATAAGGCGGGGAATGAAATAATGAATCGGTACGATGAGTTAAAAAAACATATTGAAGAAAATGCGAAACTTGCCTATGACCTTAACTACGCCGTAGCAGCCGACCCGGAACTCTCCGGCTGTGAATACCGGGCTTGTGCCCGTTATGTAGAACTGTGCCGGCAAATGGGTTGGACAGTAGAAGAGAACTTCACAAAACAGAAAACGGCTTTTCGAGCTGTTGTAACAAGACCTGAAAAAGCGATGTTGAAAGTGGCTCTTCTGGCAGAATATGATGCCTTGCCGGATATAGGTCACGGCTGCGGGCATTCGGCTAACGGGGCAATGAGTTTCTTAGCAGCGGCAGCCTTGTCCAAAGTCAAAGACCTGCCCGTACAAATCGATTTAATCGGGACGCCAGACGAAGAGTTGCGCGGCGGCAAGGCTGTTATGGTTAAAGAAGGCGTATTTAAGGATTATGATTTAGCCCTTATGATTCATATATCGTCCGACCGGACGGAACCGAATTCGGAAGTATTGGCCTTAAGTTGCTATCGTGTCGTTTTTCACGGCCAAACGGCGCACGGAGCACACGACCCTTGGAAGGGAAGGAATGCACTGAACGGGGCTATGTTGACTCTTCATGCCGTAGATATGTTGCGCCAGCATGTACGGCCTGAGACGCGTATCGGCACGTACATTGTAGACGGCGGGACGGCTTCAAACGTTGTCCCGGACCGAGCAGAGTTGGAATGCACTATACGCTATACGTCACGCCCTTATCTAAATGAAGTCGTGGAAAAATTTATGAATTGTATTAAAGGGGCGGCCCTGGCAACGGAAACGACATATGAAGTGACTCCCGTGGGCTTGGATTTTGACGATATGGTATGGAATAAGGCGGCAACGGAGGTCTCGAAATCCGTTTTAGCGGATATGGGAATTAAGTATATGATGCCGGACGGATCTAACGGCAGCTCCGATGTAGGCAATGTGAGTCATCAATGTCCCGCTCTGCAATTATATTTAGCGGCGGGCGATACTTATTATCCGGGTCACTCCCGGGAGATTGCAGCCATGGTTCAGGATAAAAAAATAGAACCGGTCCTTTCTTGCGGTGCCGAAATTATGGGCCGTATTATTTTGAAGCTGGCAACTGATGAAAAGAGTCGCCGTGCTGTAGCTGACGAGTTTGCCCGTACACAAGAGCCCCGAATATAATGTTGTAATTACAATGGACGGACCTTGTAAATATTCATATACTTGGACTATGAGAATGATAAATTGTTTCAGTATAAAATATTTATATACAAGGAGAATTGAATATGGTACAGGCAGATGTATTTAAAGTAGACATTGAAAAATGTAAAGAACTGGTGCGTATTAAACGGGCCTATATAACGGGGCATATGTCGTTTGACGAGGCCCGAAAGGAATTGACTTCCAGGTTTGATTCCGTAACGCCCGAAGAATTTGCTTACGGTGAGCAGCAATTAAAGGAAGACGGAATTGAAGACGGGGAAATGCAGGATCGCATGGATGAACTGCTGAGACTCTTTGACGGAATTTTAAAAGGCAGAGAATGCGAAGAGTTGCCCGAAGGCCATCCTATCAGAACTTTTCTGGAGGAAAATAAGGCTATGGAAGGGCTGGTTTCGCGTATGAAGGCCTTATTGAAAAAAGATAAGTTTATTAAAAATGAGTGGCTGGAAGTCTATGACGGATTATTATTGTATCAACGCCATTTTGCCCGTAAACACAATCAGCTCTTTCCCGCATTGGAAGACAAGGGATTTGACAGACCGACAGCTATTATGTGGAGTTTTGACGATGCGGTTCGTAATGCCGTGACGAGAGGAAAACGACTCCTCGATACGGATCAGGATAAACTGTTCTTGGAACTTCAGCCTGAAGTAATTGATAAAATTGAAGATATTATGTTAAAAGAAAAGTCCATCCTTTACCCTACGGCCTTAAAGCTTTTGACGGAAGATGAATTCAGGCAAATGCGATTGGGTGAGGAAGAAGTCGGTTTTGCCAATATTGAAGCTCCGTCCGGATTTCTGCCTGAAAAAGAAGCAGCGTTACCGACTAATGCAGGCTTTGTGGGTGAACTTAATGATCTCTTACAAAAATACGGCGTTAAATCGTCGGCGGAAGATATTTTAGAGGTAGCTAACGGCAAATTGACATTGGAACAAATTAATTTAATTTACCGGCATATGCCTATGGATTTAACCTTTACAGATGAAAATGATATCGTTAAATTCTATACGGATACGAAAGAGCGCATTTTTGATCGGTCTGCAGGGATTATCGGACGAGTCCTACAGAACTGCCATCCGCGTGAAGTGCGACCTATTGTTAATCGTGTCGTCGAATCCTTGCGAAGCGGTGAAAAAGATAAGGTACAATTTACCTTAAAAAAGAAGGACCGAATCGTTCACATTGAGTATATCGGCGTTCATGACGAAAAAGGAAAGTTCCGCGGTGTTTTGGAAACTATGCAAGATGTGACTCCTTTTACGAAAGACGGAGAAAGTGTAGCGGCGGAAGAACGGAGAAATGAGATTATACAAAACTCTCAGGCCGGGAAAGAAGTTGCTGCAAGTGCTCCCGACAAGGGTGCCGAATTGACGACGTCTATAACTATGGCGGGTCTCTTTGACAAGTATCCATATTTAAAAGAATGGTTCATCGCCTTGTCTCCCACTTACTCTAAACTGAAAAATCCTGTTGTCTTTGCCGCCATGGGGCGGATTGCTACCCTGGATCTGGTGGCTCAAAGAGGCGGCTTCGAACCTGAAGCGTTGCTTGAAAAAGTAAAGACGGAAATTGATCGTCACGAAAGAGAAGAATAATAATAGAAAAAGATGAATAAAGAAATGGGCCCGAGAAGGCAGAAACTTCCGGGTTCGGTAAAAATACCGATTGTCTTTCTGAGATAATCGGTATTTTTTATTGGCATGACAACTCAATAGTTTTTGTATAACTAATTGACATACAGTATCAATTTTTGTAAGATTATGTAGGAAAGTTATGCGTAAATTAAAAGAAAATATAAGAGGTGGTTTTATGGGCAGAACGGTTAAGATCATACTGGCTATATTGGCTATTTGTCTTGTCGGCCTTGTCGGATGGATGGGAATGCGGCAAAGCGGAACGGAAACCCAGACGGTGCGGACTGTCACAGACGGCACGGGCACTGAAGTATCCATTCCCGTTCATCCGAAACGGGTAATTTTTTTAAATGCATCTAATTTAGATATGTATTATGCAGCCGGCGGTACGGCTGTGGGGAAACCGTCGTCGTCGTCCTTTGCCCCCGATTTAAAGGAGAAGATTGCCGACATTCCTGAAGTGGGAATGATTCACAACCCGAATATAGAAAAGATTCTCTCCTTAAAGCCCGACTTAGTAATTGGAGTCAACGTTCCTTTTCAAACTGGTATTCGAGATACATTGCAAAAAGCGGGAATACCTTTATACATTAATAACTTAAATTCATACGAAGATGTATTGAACACGTTGACCTTTTTCGGCGAATTGACCGGTCATGAAGATACGGCGGCAGCTGAAAAAGAAAAAATAGAAGGAGAATACAAGGCTGTGGTGGACAAAACTAAGGGAAAGACGCCGCCTCGGACACTTATTGTATTCGGCACTCCCGGAAGCTTCAGCATGGCTACGAGCAAATCTTTCAGCGGTGATTTGTTGACTCAGCTGGGTGCCGTGAATATTGCCGACGGAACCTCTCCGGTAGAAGACAGTTTTGTGCCTTTAAGTATGGAATACATTGTGAAACAAGATCCTCAGGATATTCTTTTTATAAGCATGATGCCCGACCCGACCCTGGTTGAAAGCTTTAAAAAGGATTTAGCGGAAAACTCTCTCTGGCAAGGCGTGACGGCTGTTAAGACGGGGCACGTATATTATTTGTCGGGAGACTTGTTCTCCGTTAACCCGGGGACCCGTATTGCCAAGGCGCTTTCCGTTTTGTATACGGACCTGTATGAAAACGGAGGCGCGCAATGAGCCGAAATACCGAAACCATAGACGGCAGTAAAGAAAAGCGGCGTTATTTAACTCTGCTTGCCGGCACGGTAGCTTTGATTGGCTCCTTGTTTATCGGTATAGCCGCCGGTGCCGTTCCTATTACGCTACGGGAAGTATTCGAGGTTATACAGGGAGTAACACAATCGGAAAACTATCGGATTATTTATTACATTCGTATGCCTCGTGTTATTTGCGCGGCTCTTACGGGAACGAATCTGGCCTTGGCAGGGTGTATATTACAAGGCATTTTACGCAACCCCTTGGCCGACCCGGGAATTATCGGAGTTACGGCCGGGGCCGGGCTGGCTGCCATGGCACTCATGCTTATTTCACCGGAACTTACGTACTTCGTTCCTTTTGCCGCCTTCGGCGGTGCTGTTGTGGCCTCTATAGTAGTCTTTTTGCTGGCCTGGGAGCACGGCATTCATCCCTTAAGACTTATTTTGGCGGGTGTGGCAATTGCCGCCTTTTTCGGCGGCGGTTCGGCAGCTCTGTCCGTGTTTTTCTCTGATCGCATTCAGGGAACTGTCAACTGGATGGCAGGCGGCTTTGCCGGCAACAGTTGGCGACATGTTGTCATGATTTTGCCGTACAGTGCTGTCGGTATTGTAGCGACCATGTGCAGTTATCGGAAATTAAATGCCTTGCAGTTAGGTGACGATGTGGCTGCTTCATTGGGACTCAATGTAGAACGCGTGCGTTTTTTCCTCTTGGCACTGTCGGCTTTGTTGGCCGCTTCGGCGGTCAGCGTAGCCGGACTGTTGGGCTTTGTGGGACTTATTATTCCTCATATTATGCGTCTTATCGTCGGCTCGGACTTTGAATACCTCTTGCCGGCGTCGGCCGTTTTCGGTGCCGTGCTGGTGGTTTTGGCCGATATGGCGGCGAGAACTGTATTCAGTCCTGTTGAAGTGCCTGTGGGTATTTTCTTGTCCTTTTTGGGAGCACCCTTCTTCTTATATTTACTGAAAAGGAGGATGCGCTCGTGAGTGATACATTGGAAATTCGCAACGGACACTTACAATACGGCAAAACCGTCATTGCTTCGAATATGAGTGCCGCCTTTTTAAAACCCGAAATCGTTTCTATTATCGGACCGAACGGTTCCGGTAAGTCGACCTTGTTGAAAGCCTTGGGTCGGTTGCTGAAGCCGACGGGCGGGGCTGTGTATTTAAACGGCAAAGACTTGAAAGAGTTAAAGTCGGAAACCGTAGCAAAACATATTTCCGTCCTGCCGCAGTCGGCACAAGCCCCGGGAGATATGACCGTGCGGGAATTAGCGGCATGCGGTCGTATCCCTTACCAATCGGCTTTTTCCCAATTGTCACAGGATGATGAGGCGGCCGTTGAGCATGCATTAAAGGTTACGGGCCTTACGAGCATGCAATATAAGAGAACCGGTGCCTTGTCGGGCGGTGAGAGGCAGAGAGCCTGGTTGGCCATGGCCTTGGCTCAGGAACCGAAAATTCTGCTCCTTGATGAACCGACAACTTTTTTGGATGTCCATTATCAGCTTGAGTTAATGGATCTTGTCGTACAACTTCATGAGAAGACGGATATTACGGTTATTATGGTTATGCATGATTTAAATCATGCGGCCCGCTTCAGTCATCGCCTCATTGCCGTGAAAGATGGAGAGATTGTAGCTGACGGACCGGTGAGAGATGTATTTTGTAAGGAGATTTTAGAAACCCTATACGATGTAAACGTGACCATTACGGAAGTAGAAGAAAACGGGCGGTATTATCCCATGTGTTTCCCCTATTTGCGTAAAGATAAAACTAAATCATAACAGGAGGATTACGATGAAACAACCGATTCGATTACTTGTTTTGGCAGCTTTGGCCGCTACGGTTGCCGGTACGGCAATTGCCGCCGACACGACCGGTGCGACAACGGAAGATACAAAGGGACACGGAGTATATAGCGGGGAAATCCTCGTTACGGCATCGCGAACGCAAGAACTTTTAAAAACGGAACCTCAGTCGGCGGAAGTCATTACAGCTAAAGATATTCAGCGTATGGGTGCTGATGATGTATTGTCCGCACTGGCTTTGGCCGATAACTTGAATTTATCGAAAGCGGGTATGACGGGAAACTCTGTGCAGCTCCGCGGTATGAGTACGAATCACACCCTGATTCTTGTTGACGGCAAGCGCATTGCCGGCGAAGACGCAGCCAATACGACGAACGTCTATGCATTGCAGCGACTCAATGTCAGTGATATTGACCGTATTGAAATTGTTCGCGGGCCGTCCAGCTCTCTGTACGGGTCTGATGCCATGGGCGGCGTTATTAATGTTATTACGCGCGTGCCTAAAAAGGCGGGAGGTACTTTCGGCGTATCAACGGGAACTCTCAGCACGTCGGAATACGGTAATTTCGACTTCGGCAAGCATGGCCGGTGGTCGACGAGCATTGATGCCCGTTTAGAACGTCGTCGTCCCATTAACCGCTTCGGACACTCGGAATCACTCAACCCGATGACGCATGCTGTCAGCTCCATTACGGACGGATACACGCGGTCCATGTACGGCATGAGAAAGCTTATTCACTTGGCATCTCAATATGATTTTGAAAATGCTAATAAAAACAAGCTTCGCTTTGATATAGATTACGGTAAGGAAAACTTCCGTTCCGATTTTCCCGATACGAAATCGCGGATTTTTACGGGTTCTATGCCTCCCGTTGCTTGGCGCTTGACGAATAAAAACAAAAAAGAATGGTATGACAATGAATCGCGAGGATTTAGCGTCGAATATTCGGGAAAGACGAAGAAAAACGACTATAAGTTCAGAACTTATTATAATGATTTAGAAAAGTATTCCCATTTATTGAATGAACGCGTTTTGCCCAGTGGCCCGATTATGACCCCTGCCGGCACACCGGCTAACTACGACTTACAATATCCGAAGAAAGACATGGATAGAGCTAAATACAGCACGTGGGTAACGGAAGCTCAGAATACGACCTATATCGGCGATTCGCATAACCTGACTTATGGCGGTGAATTCCGTCGAGTGAAGTATGCCGGCACCCGGTTAGGTGATTCGCTGTCGGGTATGAACAAGATTATGAAGTCTCATAAGGTCGATTCTTATGCTGCCTACGTACAAGACCAGTGGCAAGTCAACGATAAGCTCTATATTATTCCGTCCTTACGTTTTGAACACAGTAGTCAATTCGGTTCGGAAGTGACACCGAAGGTGGGTCTTACCTATAACTTTAACAACTTCTGGCGCTTTAAAGCTAATTACGGCTTAGGCTATAAGGCTCCGACTATTACGGAGTTATACATGCGCATGCACCGTGCTATGGGACCTATGACGGTTAATATTTACGGCAATCCCGACTTGGATCCGGAAAAGTCGAAGAGCTTCGACTTCTCCGTAGAAGCGGACAAGGGTGCTTGGTTCGGCAAGGTGACTTACTTTAACAATAAAGTAACCAATTTGATTACGACGGAACGATTTACAGGCCCTACAGGACCGAGCGACTATCGTTATGTGAACGTCGATGATGCACAGATTAACGGTATAGAAGCTGAAGTGGGCCGCCGTATCGGCAAGCGTTGGACTACTAAGCTTACGCATAACTGGTTGGATGCTATTGATAAGAAGAAACACACGCAGTTAGATAATCGGGCTAAGAATACGACGACTTTCCAACTCATTTATGACGATAAGGATAAGATGCACGGATTCAGTGCCGTTTTATGGGATCAATTCGCATCCGACTATCACTACGACGGCAAGATGTACACCTATAATACGGTGAACTTCTCGTTCAATAAAAAGTTGAACGAAGCCTTTTCCTTATATGGCGGCGTCGACAATATTTTCAATAAGAAAATCGATGCTATTTATATTGACGGACGTATGTGGCGTGTCGGTGCCGAATGGAAGTGGTAAGACACAGTCTGAGCGGCAAACCTTCTCTTGCGGGAATGTTTGCCGCTTCTTTACGGAGACTATGAAATGGATTTATTTCAATTTTATAAGCCCTATAAAAAATCGTTGGCCTTTGTCATTGCAGGGGCTTTGCTGACGGCCGGGATGGAAGTGACCTTTCCCATGATTGTTCGCCATATATTGGGGGTCGTCTTGCCGGCCCGTGATATGCAGAGTCTCCTATACGAGGGTGCCGGGCTCTTGGGCCTCTACCTTTTGTGTTTGGGGATTACGTATTGCGTATATTGCGTGGGCCGTACAATGGGGGTACGTGTGGAACGGGATTTGCGCAACTCCTTATTTCGACATTTGGAAAACTTGGACTTTGCCTTTTTCGATAAGGAGAAAACGGGGCATCTTGTATCGCGAGTGACGGGAGATATCGGTGAAGTAGGGAATATTATTTTCGAAATGCCGCATCTTGCAGTAGTCTGCTTAATCACTATGGGGGGCAGTGCCTTTTTTCTCTTTTATATTAACCCTTTACTGGCCGTTTTCGTGTTAATGCTTGTAGCTTTAAAAACGGGAGATACTATTTTCCTTAACAGGAAGATGAAGTCCGCTTTTGCCGAGACGCGTCAACACATGGGCGTAGTCGGTAGTGTGGCTACGGAAATACTCGCCGCGGTACGGGCCGTCAAGGCTTTTAACGGGGAAAATCGGGCGTATCAACGGTTTTCGGATGTAACGGCCGACTTGGCGAAGTCGCAAATGCGTACTTTTCGTTATCAGGCGTATATGGCGGGAACCGTCACCTTTTTTTCCAATGCCATTAACTTGACTATTATTGTCGTCGGTGCCGTCCTTATGATGAATGATCTCATGACTATGAGTGATTTGGTCGCCTTTCTGATGTATCTTATGCTGTTTCTTCGTCCCATTATGCAGCTTACATCTTTGACCGAACAGTATCAACGCAGTATGGCGGGATTTCACCGTTATCAGGAGTTGATACGAGTTGAACCTAAGGTTCGGGACGGATCCGTTGTAGCCGATTCAAGACGCATTAAAGGGGACGTAGTCTTTGAGCATGTTGATTTTGCTTATCCTGACGGAACGCATGTATTAAAAGACTTCAATCTGACCGTTAAAGCAGGCGAACAAGTAGCTCTCGTAGGGCCTACGGGAGCGGGAAAGAGCAGCGTAGCTTCTCTACTTTTACGGTTTTACGATGTAACGGGCGGCAAGATTACCTTAGACGGGCGGGATATTCGCGAATATACATTAGAGTCTTTGCATGAATGCATAGGTATTGTGCAGCAAGATATATATCTTTTTTCCGACTCTGTAAGTGAAAATATTCGCCTCGGTCGTACGGACAGTACGCAAGCCGACATTGAAGCGGCTGCGAAGGATGCCAGGGCCCATGAGTTTATCAGTCGGTTGCCTCGCGGCTATGACAGCTATATCGGTGAACGGGGTGTTATGCTTTCAGGAGGTCAGAAGCAACGCCTGTCCTTAGCTCGCGTGTTTTTGAAGAACCCTCCGGTCCTTATTTTGGATGAAGCGACGGCGGCCATGGACAATGAAACGGAAAAACAAGTCTTGCAGTCTCTGGCTGAGTTGTCTCGAAAGCGGACGACGTTAACCATTGCTCATCGGTTGGCGACAGTTCGTCATGCAGATCGGATTATTGTCTTGTCCGACGGCCGTATTTGTGAGAGTGGCTCGCACGAAGAATTGATGAAAGCCCGTGGCGAGTATTATGACTTATACATGTCTCAGTTTAACAAGACGTAGAAAATATTGACATGAATTATCAAAATATCGTAACATTGAGATATAAAAAAAACGCAATTTAACGAAAATAAGTTAGCTGTATGCGGAAAGGACATACATATGAAGAACGCTCATGAAATGTACGACTCGGGAACGGTACAGAACGGGAGTGTATACGAAATTAAAGATAGTAAAGGGCAAGCCGTAATGACCGGGTACAGTGTGTATCCCGGCATTATGATTATGTACATGGATATTCACCGACCGGAGCTTTCTTGTGAAGCCAAGCCTATGCCTGATGTGTTTGCTATTAATCATTGCGAAACGGGACGTATTGAATGTAACTTCAAAAACGGAGAATACTTGTACATGGGAGAAGGGGATATGTCCGTCGGGTGGAGACGCTGTAGTGCTTATTGTCATACATCGGTGTTCCCTTTGGCTCATTATCACGGAGTTACGTTGTTGCTTAATTTGCCGCAGGCTCAGGAAACGGTGGATCGCCAGTTGGGGGTAGGGGTTATCGATTTGGAAGCCATGAGTCGGCGTCTTTGTGACCGGCGCGATTTCGGCATGATTATGAAAGAGGATGCGAGCCTGAAACATTTATTTTATGAACTTTATCATGTTCCCGAGTCTATTAAAGAACAGTATTTTCGCATTAAAGTTTTGGAAATATTACTTTTTTTAAGCACTATAAAAAAGGTGCCTGCAGAAAAGAGAGAATCCTTTACGTTGCAACAAGTAAATGTTATGAAAGATATTCGTAAGGAAATTACGGAAAATATGATAAAAAAGTTTACTATAGAGCAACTGGCTAAGGAACACGGAATTGCACCGACAACGCTGAAAAAATGTTTTAAAGGCGTATACGGTTGTACCGTGTCGCAATATATTAAAGAGTACCGTATGGTAAAGGCTAAACAGATGTTATTGCAAACGGATGACAGTATTATGGAAATTGCCAACTATGTCGGCTATGAAAACAGCAGTAAGTTTGCTGTAGCCTTTCATAAGATAACGGGACAGCTTCCCGGAGAATTTCGTAGAAGTTATTAGAATTTTTAAACGGCAAGGACTCTTATCCTTGCCGTTTTCACCATAGGAAAATATAGTTTTCCGGGTAGAGAAAAGTTAATGTCCGAACGGATTATTGACGGACTGAACGGAGTAGAAGAGTCGGAGTGCTTTTGGTATGATGAACCCGGGTTTTATATTGTTGTTTTGACATTTTTTGCAAGGTGATTTTTCAGGAGGATGAATGTATGAAATATATGGTAGTATACTCGTCTCGAACCGGTAATACGAAAAAGGTTGCCGAAGCGATTGTTTCCGCCTTGCCGGAAGGCACGCCGTGCGTTGCAGTAGCTGAAGCACCTGTCGACTTAAGTGCCTATGATTGTGTTTTTGCAGGTTTTTGGGTTGATAAGGGAACGGCTGATGAAGAAGCAAAGAAGATTTTGGAAGCTTTAACGGCAAAGAAGGTGGCGATTTTTGCAACTCTCGGAGCTGATCCGACATCGGAGCATGCCCATAAATGCTTGGCTTCCGCTACGGAACTTGTGCCGGCACATACGGAAGTCGTCGATTCCTTTATTTGTCAGGGGGCCGTGGATCCGAAGTTGATTGAAATGATGTACAAGCGGTTTCCGGCAAACTCGCCGCACGGAAAAAATCCTGAAAGCGAAGCTCGTCATGCTGAAGCGGCTAAACATCCGGATGAAGCGGACTTGGCGGCAGCGCGTGCTTTCGCAGTACGTGTAACGGAAAAAGTGAGTGAGGCATAGTATGGGGCTGAAAGAACTGTATGAAAGTCTGTCTTCAGAACAGCGGGAATTTCAATTCGGAAGAATCGGTGTGAACCCTTTGACAGAGGGATTTCCGCGCAAGCGCGTTGTCCATGCCGGTATTGACGGAACGCCCGTAAATCCTCGTGAGGCTCAGGAAATTTGGCAAGACTTAATGAGTAAAGAGCCTACGGGAAGACCGACACAGACGGCATATATTCATATACCTTTTTGCAAAACCAAGTGCCTGTATTGCGCTTTCTTTCAGAACGGAACAGATCAGGCTGTTGAAGATGCATACGTGGACTCTTTGATAAAAGATTTGGAAAGAGAATGCCATGAGCCGCGATTAAAAAACGGGATAATTCATTCCGTTTTTATCGGCGGCGGGACACCGACTTCACTATCGGCACAAAATGCCGAGCGTCTTTTGCAGGCTATTCGTACCTGCTTGCCTTTAGCCAATGATTATGAATTAACATTAGAAGGCAGAATTCATGACTTGGTTCCTGAAAAGATGGATGTGTGGATGGCCGGAGGTGTGAATCGCATGTCCTTAGGCGTCCAGTCTTTTAATACGAAAGTTCGACGTCAAGTGGGACGTCTGGATGATAAAGACACTGTTTTGCGACGATTGGAAGAACTTCAGGCGTACAATCAGTGCGTTGTCATTATCGACTTGATTTACGGGTTACCGTCTCAGTCCATGGACGTATGGCGTGATGACTTGGAATGTCTTATGACGTCAGCTGCTGACGGGGCTGACTTATATCAGCTCAATGTATACGATAACAGCGATTTGGCTAAGCGTATTCAGGCAGGCGCTTTGGACCCGGCGGCTACGACGAAAGAACAGGCTCGCATGTTCGAGTTTGGGCGAGAATATTTGATGAAACGCAATTGTCGTCGGCTCAGTGCCGCACATTGGGCTAAGACCAACAGGGAACGGAGTTTGTATAATACATTGGCTAAAACGGGAGTTACCATGTTTCCTTTCGGTAGCGGGGCCGGCGGTCGTGTGGACGGTTATTCGACCATGCTCTATAGAACTCTCGACACGTATGCAACGGCTGTAGAGGAAAAAAAGAAACCCTTTATGGCTTTAGTAAAAGAATCGGATATTCAGCCTTTGGTAAATAAAACATTAGCACAAATTGAACAAGGATACTTTAATGTAGACTTGTTGGTCGGGGAAGATCCTCGCTTATCCGACTTAAAGTGGCTCTATGATTTATGGGAAAAGCAGGGACTTGTAGAAAATAACGGAGTGATTTATAAGCTGACGACAGCCGGAGAGTTTTGGCAAGTGAATTTGGCCCAGACGACAGTCGAATGCATTCAGTATTTGGTTAAAGGAGTTGAAAGCATGTCACTTCAAGGAGTGGCGGCACAAGACGGTGCGGAAACGAAAGCTGTCAGTGAAAAGGTAGAAAAGATTATTGCCGCCATGAAAAAAGCCAAGTCATCGGGAGCCGGGCCGACACCTGAAGCCATGAAGATGATGACGGAAGCCATGCAATCTATGAGTCCTGAAGAAATGCAGGAAGTCATGAAGCATATGGGAAAATAAAATAGGGTTATTCCTTTAGGAGTCTCCTGCACGATATGGGCGGAAGGCTCCTTTTTCATGGGGGAAAACAGGTAATCTATGGTATAATAACAAGGTATAATTCATATTGTCAGGCATTATAAATGTTAATGTGCGAAATACAGGGAAGGTGTGTTGTCTATGAAGCGAGAGGGCAGTTATTCACCTGAATATTTACGGTATTTGGAACTTTTATCGAAAGACTATCCGAACCAGGCGGCTACGTTTACGGAAATCATTAACCTGCAGGCCATTGTCAACCTGCCTAAGGGGACGGAGCACTTCATGAGTGATCTGCACGGTGAGTATGAAGCGTTTTTGCATATTCTTAACAATTGTTCCGGCGTTATTCGAGAAAAGGTAGAGATGATTTTTAAGAATTCTTTGCCCAAAGAAGAGCAGGACGATTTATTGACCCTTATTTACTATCCGAAAGAAAAGTTGGATGCCATGACGGAAGCCGGTCTTGTGAATGACAAATGGGCGCGTACGACCTTGCATCATTTGTTGCGGTTGGCGAAGTTATTGTCATCTAAATACACGCGTTCCAAGGTGCGTAAGGCCATGCCCGAAAGTTTCCGCTTTGTTATTGACGAGCTCTTGCATGCTCAACCGGATGAAGATAAGAATCGTCACGTCTATCATTCTAAAATTATTGATTCCATATTGGAGACCGGAAGCTCACGAGATTTTGTCTATGCTTTAACGGATTTAATAAAACGTCTGGCTGTGGATCACCTGCATATTATAGGGGATATTTATGACCGCGGGCCGCATGCCGACAGAATTATGGATGAGCTGATGGGGCACCATTCTCTCGACATTCAATGGGGGAATCACGACATCTTGTGGATGGGGGCTGCTGCCGGTGATGAAGCGTGCATTATCAACGTATTAAGAAATAACGTACGCTATCATAACTTGGAAATTTTGGAAAACGGTTACGGAATCAGTTTGCGTTCTTTGGCTCTTTTTGCCTTGGAAAACTATACGGCCGAAGACGGATTGGACCCGATGGTAAAAGCTATTAATGTCATGCTGTGCAAGTTGGAAGGGCAGACGATTATGCGCCATCCCGAGTATGGTATGAACGACCGCCTCATTTTTAAAGATTTCGACTTTGACGGCGGTAAGGTAACCTTACCCTCAGGTACATATGAATTGACGACGACGGATTTTCCCACTGTCGATCGTAAGGACCCGTATCGGCTCAGTGAAGGTGAAGAGCGTCTTTTGAATGAAATTAAGCGAGAATTTCTGAACAGTGAGCGATTGCAGCGACACATGCGTTTTTTCTACAGCCACGGGTCTGTTTACCGTACATATAACGGGAACCTCCTCTTTCATGGAGGTATTCCGATGAATGAAGACGGCAGTTTTACGGAAGTATATGTAGACGGCAAGGGGTATAAGGGTCGAGAATTTATGGATAAAGCCGACTTAATGGCGCGGAGAGCTTTTGAAAAGCGCGACCGGGATAGTTTGGACTTTATGTGGTATTTATGGTGCGGTTACGATTCTCCTATGTCGGGACGTATTGTAAAGACGTTGGAACGAAGTTATATTTCCGATGAGTCGACGTGGAAGGAACCGCAAAACCCTTACTATACGTTAAATCGTATTGAAACGGATTGTGTTCGTATTTTACATGAGTTCGGCATCGACTCGCCGCAAGGACATATTATAAACGGTCATACGCCGGTTAAGGTGAAAAAAGGGGAAAACCCTGTGCGTGCCGGCGGTAAGGGGATTTGTATAGACGGCGGTTTTTGTAAGGCTTATCAGGGGTCTACGGGTATTGCCGGCTATACACTGATTTTTAATTCTCACGGGTTGCGACTAAAGGCCCACTATCCTTTCCGAGATGTAGAATCGGTACTGTCGTCCAATTCGGATATTTTATCCGAATCGGTTCAAGTAGAATTGGAACCGAAACGAGTTATGATCGGGGATACGGATACGGGTAAGAAAATCCTGCAAATGATAGAAGATTTAAAATGCCTCTTGGCAGCCTATCGCCAAGGATATATTTTTGAACATACATATAAAGAGTGGTAAGAAAGAGCCTTGTCGATAAGAGATACGTCGACAAGGCTCTTGGTATAAAAGCAAGATCTGTAGAAAAGAATATAATGACAGTGTAACAAGGCGGTATGCTTTTGTAAGGAGGGAACTCTATGGCTAAAAGGATTACGAATAAGGTCATGTGGGTTCCTGACGAAGAATCGCGAAAGCTGTGTGTACAATACGGTCGGGATTTTGTAAAGGCCTTGGAGCAATAGGCATAAAAGCGGAAGAGATGAACTCTTCCGCTTTTTCATTGCCAATAAGGCTTAGCAGGGCTATAATCAAACATAATTATATAAACTATATGCAGGGGAGGATATATATATGAGAGTGTTATTATTAAACGGCAGTCGTCGTAAAAACGGATGTACTTATACGGCTTTACAAGAAGTGGCGGGCGTGTTGAATAAAGAAGGAATCGAAACGGAAATCATGCATGCCGTGCCGGATAAGGCTGTCGTAGCGGAAGCGGCGGAAAAACTGAAAGAAGCGGACGGAGTGGTTATCGGCTCTCCTGTCTACTGGGCATCGCCTTCCGGTGAAATGGTGACTTTTATGGATATGTTGTCGGCTGTGGGCGGTAACTATCTGCGTCATAAGCCTGCAGCAGCCATCGCGTCGGCACGTAGAGCCGGCACCAGTGCTACTCTCGATGTATTGTACAAATATTTAGCATATCATGAAAGCCTCATCGTTTCTTCCAACTATTGGAATATGGTGCACGGAAATACGCCTGATGAAGTAAAACAGGATGCGGAAGGGCTTCAAATCATGCAGGTCCTGGGAACCAATATGGTGTGGGCGCTTCGCTGTGTGGAAGCAGGTAAAAAAGCGGGTATTGAAGCACCGCAAACACCGCAAAAAATATATACGAATTTTATCAGATAGGAAGTATATCATGGATTACAGAAAAGCCGGGCAGCGTATTTATATAAGGCTGGATAAGAATGACGAAGTAATCGCTTCGCTTACGTCTGTTTGCATGAAAGAAGGCATCCAATCAGCCGTGTTTAACGGGATCGGTGCCTGTGATAAGATTACAGTAGGCACGTATATTGAAGAAAAACACGATTTTCTCGACCATAAAAAAGAAGGCATGTTTGAAATGACGTCTCTTATCGGGAATGTAACGACTATGAAGGACGGTAGCCTACATACACATGCACATGCCATGTTTGCTTATCTGGACGATGACGGTGAAGTAAAGAACTACGGCGGTCATTTGGAATGGGCCCGTATTTGTTACACCGGTGAAATCGTTATGGACGTAACGGAAGGTTTGGTTATAGGAAGGAAGCCGGATCCGCAAACGGGCATTGAAGTCTGGGATTTATAGACTGTCCGAAAGTGCGGATTATACCTAATAAAATCGGAAGGGGCTTTCTATGAATAACGTTATTTTTTTGCCTCACCACCGAAGGATTATAGCCGTTTTATTCGGTATTATCGGCGGGGCTCTTGACGTATATTGTCAGCTTAAGTTTGGGACTCTTGTGGCCTTACAGACGGGAAATATAATCTTTCTTATTTCGGATATTCAATATGGAAATATGGAAGGAGTGGCCATTCGTTGCCTGTCGGTTCTCTTTTTTACCCTCGGCTTTTGGACCGGTATGATTGTGGAACGCTGGGAAAAAACACCGTACTGGCGAGCTTGGAATATTTTTCCTTTTCTGGCCGTTACTTTAATTCTTCCCGTCATATCGTGTCATGCCATTGTTTGGGTAGCCTTGTTGGCGTACACGGCAGGCATTGTTATGATATCCTTTAGAGGCATTCAGATTGAGTCGGAGCCGTACTCTTTATTTATGACATCCGGGAACTATCAACGTATGCTGATATCCTGGTATCATCATTGGCGACATGATTATAAGCATGACAAGATGAAGCGACAAGCCGTAAATTACAGCATCATGGTTAGCAGCTTTGTTGCCGGAGCCTTGATAGCCGCAGCTTTTGTTCACTTTTTTGATACCTATGCCGTATGGTTTATTGCGATTTGTACGCTTGTTGTTCTGTCCAAGTATGCCGGTGACGTGCAGGCTTTGGAACGGGCTAAAAAGAAGGCGAAATACGGTCATAGAAGCCGCAAGAGAGTGCAGACAATAAAAAAAGAGTTCGACTGATTGTCGAACTCTTTTTTTATATGGTGGAGATGAGGAGAATCGAACTCCTGACCCCCTGCTTGCAAGGCAGGTGCTCTCCCAGCTGAGCTACACCCCCATGTGTTTCACAACATGTACACTATATCATGAAACACTTGAAATGGCAAGGGCTATTGAGCTAACTTTTCCCACTTCTCGTAAGCCGTTTGCAATGACTTCTCCGTTTCGGAATAAGCCGTGTTTAAGTCCGTCAGCTCTTCGGGAGAAGCCGTATTCATTTGTACTTCATACATTTTCAGAGTGGCTTCCAATTCGGCGATTTTCATTTCAACTTCTTCCAACTGCTTAAGATTTATCGGTTGTGTTTTGCGTGCCCGGTCAGTAGAGGTAACGGTAACCGTAACGACCTTGGAGGCTTTTTTAGCTTCCCGAACGGTGTTTTCGAAACCTTCTTTTTCTGCCTGAAGTGCCAGCAGTTCGGCTTCTTTCTCCTTGTAGTATGAGTAATTTCCCGCAAAATCCTTAACTTGTTTGTTTTCAAGTGACAGCGTTCGAGTTGTAATTTTATCTAAGAAGTATCGATCGTGAGAAACGATGAGATACGTGCCGCCGAAGTCGAGTAAAGCATCTTCCAAAATCTCGCGGGTCGGAATATCAAGGTGATTGGTCGGTTCATCGAGAATGAGAAAGTTCGGACCCGAGAGTAAGAGTTTTAACAAGGCCAGCCGGGCTTGTTCCCCGCCACTAAGAGAGTCGACGGGTGTGAAAACGTCATCGCCGCGGAAGAGAAAACGCCCCAAAAGAGAGCGTGCCTGTTCTTCGTTCATCGTATAGTCAGCCATCAGTTCTTCCAATACTGTCAAGTGACTATGGAGCTCCGTATGTTCTTGAGCGAAATAACCGATATGCACACGACTTCCTAAGGTAATATGACCTTGAGCCGGCTCTTTTTCTCCTATGATCATTTTTAACAGGGTGGTTTTACCCGTCCCGTTGGGGCCGATAAGAGATGTTGATTCGCCACGACGTATTAGAAAGGAAAGATGACTGAATAATTCCTTGTCCGTAAAGCCGCCGCATATATCATCGACGACGAGAACTTTTTGGCCGCACTCTTCAGCAGGGGCAAAATCAAAGTGCAACGTATCGCCTTCGTATAGCTTGTCGATTCGTTCTAAACGGTTGAGTTGTGATTGCCGACCGCGTGCCTGCTTCGATTTAATGCCTGCTTTGTACTTACGGATGTAGGCTTCCGTTTCTTTGATTTTCTCCTGTTGCCTGTCATAGGCACGTTGTAAAGATTTGCGTCTTTCATTGCGTTGAGACATGTAACGGGAATAATTTCCTTTGTATAGCGTGGTCGTTCCGTTTTCAAGTTCTAATACGCTTGTTGCCACTCTATCCAGGAAATATCGATCATGAGAAACGATGAGAATAGCACCGTCATAAGAAAGTAGATAAGTCTCGAGCCATTCCAACATGTCAGTGTCCAAGTGATTGGTCGGTTCGTCCAAAATGAGATACGAAGGATGACGTACCAAGGCTTTGGCTAAGTTGATACGCGTTTTTTGTCCCCCTGAAAAACTTTGAAAAGGGCGATTCAAGTCATCTTGCCCAAAGCCCAGCCCGGCTATGATTTTTCTGGTTGTCGCTTCGTATGAAAAACCGCCGAGCATTTCGAAACGTTCTTGCAAACGGGCATAACGCATTTGCAGCTCTTCATCATTCGGACTCATCTGCATAGCTTTTTCCGTTTCTCGCAGGCTCGTTTCCGTATCATGTAAGTCGGACCAAGCCATGTCTATCGTTTCTCCTAAGGTTGCCTCATCTGTAGAGGTCACATCTTGTTTTAAATAACCGATAGTTTCACCGTAGGGAACGATAACGGCTCCGTCCGTGTAATCTTCTTCGCCAATGAGACATTTTATGAGCGTCGTTTTCCCGGCTCCGTTTGCCCCGATCAGAGCCAGTCGTTCACCGCGCTTTAACTCGAAGGATACGTTTTTGAAGATAGTGCGTATGCCGAAAGTTTTTTCTAAGTTTTGTATTTTAATTGCCGCCATGTACAGGTCCTTTCTTGCCGTTTCATAATGTTTTTTATTATAGCATAAAAAATATAATAGGAATAAATGAAAAAAGATATTAGCACTCTATTGACATGAGTGCTAATGAAGGGTATAGTGTGATTGTAGGAAGAAAAAGGTTTACTACACAATAAAAAGTCAAAAGAACAAAGAAGGGATTGCTATGAGAAGTTTATTTCCTATTATAAATAATGATAATTTTTTATTTCCTGAAGATGTATGGAATACTTTCTTTACAGATGTAACACGTACAGCATCACCGCTCAGTATGCCGAAGATAGACTTGGAAGATAAGGGTGACAGATATGAATTGACGGTTGATTTGCCGGGTATGACTAAAGATGACATTGAATTGACCTATGATGATCCGATTCTTGTAGTCACGGCATCTCATAAAGATGAACAACAGTCGGATGAAGCTAAAAAATATGTATATCGAGAACGGACTGCACAGACCTTCTCGCGGCGGTTGTTGATCCCGCATATTGATAGAAAGTCTACGGAAGCATCTTTTGAAGACGGTGTCCTGAAAGTATCTTTGCCTAAAGAAAAAGATGAACCGGAAGAAAAGAAAAACATAATTCACATTAAGTAAGTCGGCAATAAGGCCCTGTTTGCAAATGTATGCAGACAGGGCGTTTTATATTTCATATAACCTGTGCTATAGTAAAAATATAGGAATGGACAATACTTCAGGGGGATTTTATGAGGCGCAGGGACAGGGAAGAAACGAGAAGAGAAGAAATTATAAATATTATTGCCGCAGCCGATTGTTGTCGTTTGGGACTTATAGATGATGACGGATTGGCTTATTCGGTACCGCTTAATTTTGCTTTCGTAGAAGAAGGCGATTTCGGTGTCTTTTATTTTCACGGTGCGGCACAGGGGAAGAAAATAGACCTTGTGAATCGTTCTTTACGAGCATCCTTTGAAATGGATACACGACATAAACTGTTGCCTGCCGAAAAAGCATGCGGACACTCATATGCCTTTGCCTCACTTATGGGGAAGGGAAATGTGTCTGTCGTAGGGGACAGTCGAGAGAAGTACGATGCCTTGGGACTTCTCATGCAACAAGTGACGGGAAAAGCAGGCTGGTCAATACCCGAAGAGGCCTTAAAGAGTGTCGGGGTTATTAAATTGCAAGTGACAGAGTGGTCCTGCAAGGTGCATGTTTAAGCGGTATATGTTTGACAGACGTTTGACACCGTGCCATAATTTATAAGATTATGTATGATATGTCTTTTTGTGTGAAGGGATGGTTCGGATGGCGGATAATCGCATTATTGCAGCCCTGGATGTTCATACGCTCGATGATATGAAACGACTGGTGTACAAATTGGGAGACAGCGTTTCATTTTATAAGGTGGGAATGGAGCTTTTTTACAGTGCCGGGCCCGATACGGTGCGTTGGCTTAAAGCTGAAGGAAAGCAAGTCTTTTTGGATTTAAAAATTCATGATATTCCCAATACGGCGGCACAAGCCGTTCGGGCTTTGACCGGGTTGGGAGCCGATTTGATGACTCTGCACGGCAGCGGTGGCAGTGCCATGTTGAAGGCGGCGGCGGTAGCGGCGGCGGATGAAGCCCGGCGGTTGTCCGTAATACGTCCGAAGCTGTTGGCAGTTACGGTACTTACGAGCATTGACGCCGATGAATGGAAGAAGTTGGGACATACTAACAGTATTAGTCAATCGGTATTGACCATGGCGGGGGCGGCAAAGGCAGCCGGTATGGACGGTACCGTTTCCTCACCGCATGAAGCGGCTGAGATTCGCCGTCTTAACGGACCGGATTTTTTGATTGTAACACCGGGCATTCGGCCTTCGTTTGCACAATCGGATGATCAAAAGCGTATAACGACTCCGAAAGAAGCCGTCCAAAACGGGGCTACTCATCTGGTCGTAGGACGTCCTATTACCAAGGCTGCCGATCCGCAAGAAGCGGCTCGGGTCATAGCGGAAGAAATCAGGGAGGTATAAGATGTTAACTCAAGAACAGGTAAGACAACTTTTAGTGGAAACCAAGGCCGTGCTGGAAGGGCATTTTTTACTTACTTCGGGATTACACAGCCCTTTATATGTAGAAAAGTTTAACGTTTTGCAGCATCCCGAATATACGGAAAAACTGTGTAAAGAATTGGCTGAACGTTTTAAAAACAAAGGTGTTCAGACTGTTATGGGGCCTATGACGGGCGGTATTTTGTTAGCACATGAAGTGGGGAAAGCTCTGGGGACTCGAGCTATTTTTACGGAGCGGGAAAAGGGAAAGATGACCCTGCGTCGCGGTTTTTGCATCAAACCGGGCGAACGCGTCCTGATTGTCGAGGATATTGTGACTACCGGCGGCTCTGTTCAGGAAGTTGTCGATGTAGTCAAGGCGGCAGGAGGAGAGATTGTCGGTGTGGGTCTTTTGGTGGATCGTAGCGGCGGTAAGGCCGAATTCGGTGTGCCCAAAGAAGATGTGCAGGCTTTGTTAAACTTGGAAGTTCCTACGTATGAACCGGAAACGTGTCCTTTATGTAAAGAAGGAGTTCCCATGACGGAACGGGGCAGCCATCACTTAAAATAGAAGGGAAGACCAGTTGATGTTGGATAATATTTGGACCTTATTACCGTATTTTGATGCCGGCATTGTGGCCGCTGTCGTGGCACGGTTTACAGGTATGAACCTTAGCATGACCGTCCTTTTTGCCTTGCTTTATATCGGAGCTACGCCGGTGGAAGCGGTCATGTCCATGCTCGTATTCAACCCGTTCACGTACTTTACGGTGTATACGCAGCAGCATATTTTGGGGATTAAAGACCTGACCTTTTTTCCGGGTGCCAAGATGCTCATTCCCGTTATTGTTACGCTGGCGTTAGCGACCTTCAATCCCTTTGTAGGTATCATTATTTTTATCGCTTTGTTTTTGGCCGAATCGTTTGCAAAGGTTTATAAAGCGATGGATGTTAAGAAACGCCCGTCTGCACGACATATCGTGTTTATGACATTCGGGGCGTCGGCACTCATGATTATAGGTCTCTTGCTTGTACAATGGTTTCCGGAAAAATATTACTATATCCTGGCAGGAGCGGCGTCCTTGGTTTTTGTCATTGTTATGGCCGCATCATCCAATCGCAGAGCCTATACGGGAATGTGGGATTATCTCATGTACGGTTCCGCGTTTATTTCCGGGTTGACAGGTATTATTGCCGATGATTGGTTTGGAGCCATGAAGCGGCAAAAAGAATCGGCATTATCGCAGGTTTATCCTATTGTCATGTACAGTGCCGCCGTCATAACACTGCTTGCGGGCTACGGTGTATACTCGTATTTTTCGGCCGGGTCTTTGTTTCTTACTATCGGAGCGGCACTGACCATTCGTTTCTTGGGTGTTTATGACTACGGTAAGAGCGGTAAGTTTTCTTACTTGGCCTTGGGTATGACGGTCTTGGTTATCTTGATTTTCTGGCTCATTCAGCCGGTGCCGACAGGGCTACCTGAAATAGCCGATAAGGCGACATCTTTGTTTTGATCGGAGAGCTGAGGCTTTATTATAGCAATGCAGTAATCGCAATGCGGTTACTGCATTTTTTTAAGAAGGGGGGAATACAGTGAAGACCTTGACTAATACTACTCGCGGTTATTGGTGTGCGGCTCTGGGAGGAGTCATTTGGGGACTTTCAGGCGTAGCGGGGCAGTTTCTGCTGTCTGTATATGATGCCTCGCCTTTTTGGCTGACCGGTGTGCGCATGACTTGTGCGGGAATTGTATTTCTCATACTTTCTTTAAGGCAAACTCGCTCTTTGGGTATAGTTGTTCGACACCCTAAAGAGTTAATAACTATTTTCGTATACGGAATTTTCGGACTCATGCTGAATCAGTTATCGTATTTTTTCAGTATCTCCTATTCCAATGCGGGAACAGCTACGGTATTGCAGACCTTATGTGTCGTCATGATGGCTGTGTTGGTTTGTCTGCAAAGGCGACGCTTGCCGTACACTAGGGAGGCTCTCTCCGTCATCCTGGCTTTTATCGGCGTAGTTCTTATTGCTACGCACGGACGTATAACGGAACTTGTTTTGTCGCCGCGAGCCTTAATTTGGGGTCTTCTAGATGCAGTCAGTTGCGTCGTTTACACCCTCTTATCGATTAAACCCGTGCGCAAGTGGGGCAGTGTAGTAGTTAATGCCATAGGTATGTTGACAGGCGGAATTTTCTTGTCATTACTTTACCGTCCTTGGGAAGTTATGCCTCATTTGGATCTTGCCGGCTGGCTGGCTTTTTTCGGAATTGTTTTGTTCGGCACTGTCTTAACGTACGTGCTGTTCTTACAAGGTGTGCGGGATATCGGGCCGCTCAATACGACGTTAATCGCTACGGTTGAACCCGTGTCCTCGGCTCTTTGTTCGGCCCTTCTTTTGGGAACGGTCTTTACCTTTGCCGAAATCGTAGGTCTGGTATTAATTATTGCAACTGTGTTTTTAATTGTTGCACAAAAGAAGGTAACGGGATGACCATATCTGTCGAATAGGACAAAGAAGCGTATAAGAAAGTGTTAGGCTGTTCGGCACAGTCGGAGAGCGGCACTTTCCACTCTTTTGTGTCATATGTTTTTCTTGACTTTGATCGCTTACATATATAAAATAATAGAGGATATGAGGCGGTCCCGTGAGGCCGACGTATTCGCTGAAAATAGATTAGCACCTTTAATATAGTCCGGAGAGGCTAAAAAGGGATGTGTTTTTGTTGTGCGCATAATATGACCTTTGCCTCCGGCAAGGGTCTTTTTTTTACACAAAGGAGGAGCTCGTGGCCGACTTGAAAGGAAAGAGTTTACTCGGATTACAGGGAGTAACGAAGGAAAATATTGAACTGATTTTGCGCTCTGCCCGTAAGATGAAGGATATTGTAAACAGCGGAGATAAGAAGTTGCCTCTGCTGCACGGCAAATCGGTAGTGAACATGTTCTGGGAACCGAGTACGCGTACGCGCGGATCCTTTGAAATGGCGGCGAAGTATCTGGACGCCGATGTCATCAACTTCACACCCAGCGGCAGCTCCATTGTAAAGGGTGAAAGTTTCCGTGACACCTTGTTGACCGTAACGGCTATGGGCGTAGATGCCATTGTTATGCGTCATAAGATGGAAGGGTCGCCGCGATTGGCCGACTCTTACGTTGATCCGGTTATTGTCAATGCCGGTGACGGAGCTCATGAACACCCGACTCAGGCCCTTCTTGATATGTACACGATTAATGAGGTAAAGGGCGGTATTAAGGGCCTTAAAGTAGTCATTGTCGGTGATATAGACCATAGTCGTGTAGCACGCTCGGGGATTTACGGTTTAAAAACTTTGGGGGCCGATGTTCACCTTGTCGGTCCGCGCACCTTACTGCAACCCGAATTGGCCAGCATGGGTGTAAGCATCCATTATAATTTGGACGAGGCTTTAGAAGGGGCGGATGTAGTTAACGTATTGCGTATTCAAAAGGAACGTCAAGGCGTGGGCTTCTTCCCCGGTACGGGTGAATATACATCCCTTTACGGCATTAATCGGAAGCGTTTGGAACAGGCGAAAAAAGACGTGTTGGTTCTTCATCCCGGACCGATGAATCGGGGGCTGGAAATCGAACCCGACGTGTGCTACTGGGAACAGTCGTCTATTCAAGAACAGGTTAAAAACGGTGTGTGCGTACGTATGGCGGTCTTGTACCTGACCATTATAGGAGGCGATGAAAGTGGCATTAGTCGTTAAGCACGGTCGGTTAATCAATCCGGCAACGGGAGAAGATAAAATTTGCGACATTCGCATAGACGGTACGAAGATAACGGCCATAGGCACGGATGTGGATATGCAGGATGCAGATATTTTGGATGCGACGGGATTGGTGGTTACACCCGGCTTGATTGATATGCATGTGCATTTGCGGCAGCCCGGACAGTCGGCGAAAGAAACGATTGAAAGCGGCACTAAGGCGGCTGCTGCCGGCGGTTTTACACGTGTCGCTACTATGCCGAATACAAAGCCCGTCATTGACAGTGCTATTATCGTCGACGGTTTGAAGTATAAAATTGCTGCTGAAGGGGTCGTCAAAGTCGATATTATCGGGTCTTTATCCAAAGGATTGGAAGGCAAGGAATTATCATCTATGGGCGGTATGGCTAAGGCGGGTGTTGTCGCTTTTTCCGATGACGGCCGTTATGTACAAAATTGCGATTTTATGCGAAAAGCTATGGAATACGCAGGCATGTTCGGTAAAATTGTCATCGATCATTGCGAAGATGCGGATCTCATCGAAGGCGGGCATATGCATGAAGGGGTTGTTTCTCATGAATTGGGACTTAAGGGCCGTCCGGCCGTGGCTGAAGACATTGCCGTAGCCAGAGATATTCTTTTAGCGGAAGCAACGGGTACGGCTGTTCATATTGCTCATATCAGCACGAAAAATGCGGTCCAAATGGTACGACAAGCCAAGGCAAAGGGTCTGAAGGTTACGGCCGAGGCGACACCTCAACATATGATTTTGACGGATGAAGCCTTGAGATCTTATGATCCGCGGTTTAAAGTGAATCCGCCCTTGCGGTCGGAAGAACATAGGAAGGCCGTGGTTGAAGGACTCGTGGACGGAACTATTGATGCCATTGTGACAGATCATGCTCCGCACACAATTGAAGAAAAAGACTGTGAATTTTCCTTGGCTCCGAGCGGCTTTGTCGGGTTGGAAACTTCACTCGGTACAGTACTTACCTACTTGTATCATACGGGGACTGTCGACTTAATGACTCTGATCCGAACTATGACTTCGAGCCCTGCCGCCTTACTCGGCGTAGATGCCGGTAATGTGGCGGTCGGAAAAACGGCGGACTTGACTATTATGGACTTAAATAAAGAATGGACCGTCGACTCCGATAAGTTTTATTCAAAAGGTAAATCTACGCCTTTTGAAGACATGATTCTCAAGGGAAAGGCCGTTGCAACGATTGTTGACGGCAAGATAGTCATGAAAGACGGGGAGGTATAAGAGTGATGAAAGGAATCCTCATATTAGAAAGCGGTGAACGGTTTTACGGTAAGATGCTTACGGCAGAACCGGCCGTAGGTGAAGTTGTATTTAATACGGGTATGACGGGGTATCAGGAAACATTTACGGATCCGTCTTATGCCGGACAGATTATTACTATGACATATCCGCTTATCGGTAATTACGGACTTTTCCATGAAATAGAACAGGCCGATCGCCCTTATGCAAAGGGCTTTGTACTCAGCGAATTATGTGACTCTCCGAGTAATTGGCAGAATGAAGGCCCGTTAGCTACCTTTATTATGACTCATCACATCCCCTGCATTTATGATGTAGATACGCGAGCCGTTACTCGTGTTATTCGTAACCATGGTGTTATGAAGGGCGTTATCGTACCGGAAACGATGAGCGAAGAAGAAATTAAAGAACTGATGTCGACGGAACTCGATAAAGATGTTATTGAGCAAGTGTCGACGCGTAAAGTAAAGAAGCGCGGTAAAGGAAAATACCACGTGGCCGTTATGGACTACGGCGCGAAGGAAAATATTTTACGGGAACTCATCAAAAATGATTGCTCTATTACCGTGTTGCCGTGCCATACGTCGGCGGAAGAAATACTGGCTCTGAATCCTGACGGGATCTTCCTTTCCAACGGGCCGGGAGATCCGGAGGATGTGCCGGAAATGGTGGCGGAAGTAAAGAAACTCATCGGTAAAAAGCCTATTTTCGGTATTTGCATGGGACTTCAGCTGCTGGGATTGGCTTTAGGCGGTAAGGCTAAAAAACTGGCTTTCGGTCACAGAGGCTCCAATCACCCGGTGAAAGACCAGCAAAGCGGTAGGGTCTACATTACATCGCAGAACCACGGCTATATTATTGATGAAAAAACATTACCTCCTGAAGCGATTATTACGCACCGTAACTTGCACGATAATACGCTGGAAGGATTCGCGATTCCGGAAAAACAGATGTTTTGTGTACAATATCATCCCGAAGCCTCACCGGGACCGACGGATAACCTGTACTTGTTTAAACAATTCGTCAAGATGATGGAGGGCAAATAAGATGGCTGAAGCATTAAAGAAGGTTCTCGTAATCGGCTCGGGGCCGATTATCATCGGGCAGGCGGCTGAATTCGACTATGCAGGAACTCAGGCCTGCCGAGCTTTGAAAGAAGAAGGCTTGGAAGTTGTCTTGATTAACAGTAATCCGGCGACGATTATGACGGATGAAGATATTGCCGACAGAGTGTATATTGAACCGATTACGCTTGACTACGTGGCGGAGGTTATTGAAAAAGAACGTCCCGACGGTCTTTTAGCAACCCTAGGCGGGCAGGTAGGCCTTAATATGGCTATTGAACTGGCTGAAAACGGTGTGCTTGAAAAATACGGTGTCAAACTGTTGGGGACAAAGCTTAGTGCCATTGAAGAAGCGGAAGATCGTGAATTATTCAAAAAGGCAATGAAGGATATCAATCAACCTGTTCCGGAAAGCGATATTTTTGAAAATGTTCAGGAATCCGTCGATTTTGCCAACTCCATCGGGTATCCCGTTATCGTGCGACCGGCCTATACCCTGGGCGGTACGGGCGGCGGTATTGCTCACGATGAAGATGAATTGTTCATGATTGCTACGCGCGGCATCAAACTCAGCCCTATTCATCAAATTCTTGTCGAGCGCTCTGTAGCCGGCTGGAAAGAAGTTGAGTACGAAGTTATGCGCGACAAGGCGGATAACTGCGTCATTATTTGTAACATGGAAAATATCGACCCCGTGGGCGTGCATACAGGGGATTCTATTGTTGTAGCGCCCAGTCAGACCTTGAATGACTTGCAGTATCAACTCTTGCGTACCGCATCGGTCGATATTATTCGCCGTTTGAAAATCGAAGGCGGTTGTAATGTACAGTATGCCCTCGACCCGAACAGCAATCGGTATTATGTAATTGAAGTAAACCCGCGTGTCAGCCGCTCATCCGCACTGGCTTCCAAAGCTACCGGATATCCCATTGCGAAAGTAGCGGCTAAGGTGGCTACGGGGCTTACGTTGGATGAAATTCCCAATGCCGTTACGGGTAAAACCATGGCCTGCTTTGAACCGACATTGGATTATTGTGTTATTAAGTTCCCGCGTTGGCCTTTTGAAAAATTTGCGCTTGCCGACCGTACCCTGGGGACGCAAATGAAGGCAACCGGTGAAGTCATGGCTATTGATCGGACTTTTGAAGGCGCTATATTGAAGGCGGTACGGTCTCTGGAAATCGGCGTTGATTATCTGCGACTGAAGTCCCTGGAAACAAAGTCTCTCATCGATATTGTTGAACTGTTACAGAGACAGGATGATGAACGTATTTTCGTAGTTACCCAGGCTTTGCGTATGGGTATCAGTGAAGAAAAGATTCACTTTATTACAGGCTACGACTTGTGGTTCTTACGCAAGCTGAAGAATATTGTCGATTTGGAAAATAGGCTCGGTCGTGAAGGGCTGACGGATGAAAATGTTCGCCTTGCCAAGAAATACAGCATACCCGACGGTGTCATTGCCGGTCTCGTAGGTAAGACGGAAGATGAAGTGCGTGCTTACCGTACGGCCTCGGGTATCTTGCCGACTTTTAAGATGGTTGATACGTGCTCAGCCGAGTTTGAAGCGGAAACGCCGTACTACTATTCATCTTATGCCGTAGAAGACGAAGTAAAACCCTTAGGTGATAAGAGCGTTATCGTCATCGGCTCCGGCCCTATTCGGATCGGGCAAGGTGTAGAATTTGACTATTGTTCCGTTCATTCGGCATGGGCTTTACGCAAAGCCGGTATGAACAGCATTATTATTAACAACAATCCTGAAACGGTAAGTACGGACTTTGATACCTCGGACAGCCTGTATTTTGAACCGTTGACGGTAGAAGATGTCATGGCTGTCATTGATAAGGAAAAGCCTGTCGGTGTTATTTGCCAGTTCGGTGGACAGACGGCCATTAACTTGGCTGCCCCCTTGGCGGCTCGCGGAGTTAATGTGTTGGGTACATCCGTAGCCGGAATGGATAGAGCCGAAGACCGTGAAAAATTCGACGATCTTTTGACGAAGTTGGATATACCCCGCCCGGCAGGACGTATCGCAACAAGTGATACGGAAGCCATGAAGGTTGCCTCTGAATTGGAATTTCCCTTAATTGTACGCCCGTCCTATGTCTTAGGCGGTCGTGCTATGGAGATCGTGTATACGGAAAGCGAATTGGAACGGTATTTGCGTGAAGCCGTTATCGCCTCGCCCGACCACCCGATTCTCATTGACGAATACATGGTAGGTCGCGAATTGGAAGTAGATGCCGTTTCGGACGGAACGGACGTATTTATTCCCGGCATCATGGAACAGGTGGAACGGGCCGGAGTTCATTCAGGTGATTCCATTGCCGTTTATCCGCCGCAACAATTGGATCAGGATATGATTGATCAGATTGTTGATTATACGACAAGAATTACGTTGGAACTTCAAGTAAAAGGAAGCGTTAATATCCAGTTCGTCTTGGCTCGCGGTAAGTTGTACATTATTGAAGTCAATCCGCGTTCGAGCCGAACGGTACCCTTCCTCAGCAAGGTAACGCGCGTACCTATGGTTGAAATCGCCACGCGTGTCGCCTTGGGAGCTACTTTGAAGGAACTGGGTTACGGCAGCGGTCTCTTGCCGGTTAAAGAATATGTGGCGGCGAAGGCTCCTGTATTCTCGTTCAGTAAGATCGGGCTGGCGGAAATCGCCTTGGGACCGGAAATGAAGTCGACAGGCGAAGTTATGGGTATCGGAAAGACTTATTCGGAAGCTTTGTACAAGGCTGTAAACGGTGCTAAGATGAGAATCCCTGCAGGCGGTACCATCTTGTTGACCGTAGCCGACAGGGATAAGGAAGAAGCCATGCATTTGGCTGAAGGCTTCCGTAGCTTGGGATATCACATTATAGCGACTGAAGGTACGGGGAAATACTTTACGGACCATGGTATGAATGTAGATATCGTCAAAAAAATTCACGAAGACGGGCAGAATATTGCAACCATGATACGCAACGGAAAAATCGATCTGGTCGTTAATACGTTGACCTTCGGCAAACGGCCGGAACGAGACGGCTTTAATCTGCGACGTATGGCTGTCGAACTGGCCGTTCCTTGCTTGACATCTCTTGATACGGCTCGTGAAGTATTGCGCGTCTTTGCCAACAAAGGTAAAGGTGACGGCTATCATCACGTAGCGGCATTGCAAGATTACCACTAAACACCGCTTTAAAAGCATGAAGATACAATCCTAAACAAAAAAGCTGGAAGACTGTATAGTCTTTCAGCTTTTTTGTTTATACCCGTTTTTTACTGTTCAGACGAGCTTGCAGTTCGTCGTGAGGGATTTTAGCAGGGCAGACGGCTTTACAACCCATGGAATTATCGCAGTTTTCGTAAAACAAATCGTTATAGAGAATGTGTAACTTATGACGGTGATAGTCATCGTCGCTTGTTCGGTCGGCACGATAGGTTTCGACTGCGTAAATCGGACCGGGAAATGCATGGTCACCGCGCTCGTCAAAGATGCCTTTAAAATTGGGACACACTTCGAGACAACAACCGCATTCTAAGCATTGTCCGGATTTATAAATGAGATTGCGAGTTTCCGTGTCTTCACTGATAACGGCTTTCTCTGTCCAAATTTGTCTCTTTTTTAAGGTTTCGAACATCTCGTCTTTACTTACGGACAAATCGCGGATTAAAGGGAATTTGCTGAGCGGCTTTATGGTAACGGAACCGCGTCGACCTACCTTGTCCAAGAAGGAACGGCAAGCCAAACGGGGGACACCGTTAATGACCATGGCACAAGCTCCGCACTTACCCTCAAGACAACCGCAGTCCCAGATGACGGGAGGTCGGACCTCGCCGTTTATATCGGTGCGTAAGGCTTTATCACGGTTGAGAAGTGTTAAATAATCGGCAACGGTAATCGTCATATCGCCGTCATAGGTAAAGACATCTATATGTGAGGTACCCTGTTCCGCATCACCGCGAGTAATGTGTACGGTTATCATTCGTTCTCCTTTTTCCAAGATAGACGGATTTGTCCGTCTGTAAATTCGTATAAATGTGTTTTTTCGTAGGACTCGTTACGTTCTGGGTAGTCGCTGCGATTATGGGCACCGCGACTTTCTTTTCGTTCCCTTGCAGCTAGAATCATTGCTTTAGCCAAAACGAATCGGTGTTCCAATAAGATGTTTTCATCAAAAGCCGCGAAGGGATCGTAGACCTTGTGCCAACACTTTTCTAAATCTTCAAGCTCGGCAAGACCCGCTGTCAGCGTTTCTTCATCACGGGAAATGGCCAGCGTCTGTTGCATAATTTTTTGAAATTCCGTCACCGTTTCGGCGTGAGCTCCCGGTCGAGATTCTTTTTTCAAATAGGGAGCTAATAACGACGTTATATCAATGTCTTTGATTTGAAGATTTTCAGCCTTTTCTTCACCGCCATCGGCTATAATCGACTCGGCTACGACCAGACCGCCGAAGAAGGCTCCTAAGAGAGAATTGCCGCCGAGACGATTGGCTCCGTGGTATTGGCATGCATTTTCGCCGGCGCTGTACAGACCTCGAAGGTTTGTACGGTGGTGAGGATCTACATAAACGCCGCCCATAAAGTAGTGGATGCCGTAAAGTACGGGAATAGGGGTTGTTTCGGGATCAACGTGGAAGTATTCGCGGCAGTCGTCTACGAATCCGGTTAAGGAAGTGCGGAACAACTCTTTGGGGATAACCGTCGTATCCAGGTAGATCGGTGTTCCCCATTTGCGGATGACATGATATTCTTCGCGAGATACAACGTCGCGGGGCATGAGATTTCCCTTAGGCCCGAATTTTTCTTCCATAAAGTAGCGTCTCTGCCCGTCTTTTACCGTGAACAACCTTCCACCCGATCCGCGTAAAGCCTCGGAAATAAGCATATTTTTTCCGGGCCGTCGGAAGGTGGTGGGGTGATACTGGACCAACTCGCCGTTGGCAAGTGTGACACCGTGTGTAAAAAGGCGTGCCGTCACGTCACCCGTATTGACGACGGAACCGGTTGTATTGCCAAACAAACCGTTCAGACCGCCGGCGGCTATGACAATGCGTTCGGCAGGAATAAAGAAAGCTTTTTTTCGATGACGACTGTAGGCGTAGGCTCCATAAACGGCTCCGTCTTTAACGGCTAAATCGAAAAAATAAAGGTCCGGCAGCCTTTTGACCAGACCGGCTTCTTCGTATTTGCGAAGCTCGTAAATCAGAGCTGTTACGATTTGTTTACCCGTTGTCGCATCGGCATGGACCGTGCGGTTTACGCTTTGGCCGCCGAAAGGCCGCAAGGCCGGTTTGCCGGACTCGTCCAGCGTAAAAGCGGTTGCCAGCGATTGTAAGTCGGCAATAACTTCCGGGGCACGCCGTGTCATATGACGTACGGCTTCTTTGTTTGCCAAACGACCGCCGCTTTCCCATGTATCTCGGAAATGCAATTCGCTGCTGTCGTCTTTTCCCAAGGCCGCATTGATACCGCCTTCGGCCATTACCGATTGACTTTGTACGGACGGTACGGGAGAAAGAAGAATTACGGGTATTTGTTTACGTGCCAAGTGTAAGGCGGCACTCATGCCGGCAATGCCGGCGCCGATAATAAGGTTTTGCAATAGTATTCAACGTCCTGTCTTAAATTAGTTAAGGTAAAAATAAATATTTGCAAAAGCGAAATAAAAAAAGAAGACACATAAGAATACGAGAAAATCGACGACGCGTCGATTATAATGGCGGGCCCCGTGGGCAATGATGTAAGCGGCGGCATTATATTTAATGTGAACAAAGAGGGACACCAACAAGATTAAGTTGGTTGCAGTATATAATGCCGTTCGTGTTTGCATGCCCAAAAAGGCCAAGTGATCGAAAAGATAAGCGTGGCACAAGGCGGCAATAAGTACGAGAAGGCCGCTCAACCTACGAATCCATAGGTTTTTGTTCAGATGCCAATAATTAATTTGACCGCCGTGTAAAGAACGGTAGGTGTAAACCGCCCCGATTATAATATGTACGACCAGGATGATTTGAAAAGTTAACAAAAGGGGATATAACCCGATGTTACTCAAGCCCGTGAGTGAAGTGGCGCCCAAGATACTGTGCAATATGAAGAGTATCAGTAAGAGCGTAGCTACTACTCGCCCACATGATCTCATCGTCTCACCCCCGTCGGTCCCGTAAAGGCATCAATAATTTTAAGCACGGGAATTTTGGGAAGGTTTACGTAGAAAGCGGAACAGGCGAAACAGAGTGTTCCGGCTAAGAGGATGAGAAATAGAATATAAATCCTGCGATGGTCGTCTTTAAAGGCGACTTTTTCTTTTTTTATCATGTTCATCCCTCATAGTAATGATATAGTCGACCTTGCAGTATGCAACATTATTATAAAAGTAGGGCGAATGGGCTGTCAAACAGCATAATAAGAAAAAACCCTATTACATTTGATTAACAATATCAAAATATCGATGAGTTTTAATCATAAAAAATCGTAAATATAAGATTGAAAAATTAAAATACTTATTTTTTAGTTTCAAGAAAAGTAAAACAAACGGCTATTATACGTTACAAATTAGCCTGTAACAATTCTTAAAGAATTTGACAGGCATATGTTGCTTTGATATACTTAACACGAATTTAGAGATAATGATAACCTATATCATAGAGAATGAAATTAAGCTATGTAGTTATGATATGTGGCTGTCCAGTTTGTAATATACCGGAGGGATGAAAGTTGAACGGCTTGGAACTGTTTGAAAAGGGCGGCGCAGTTATGTATATTCTCGTCCTTTGTTCACTCGGAGTCGTAACGATTGCGGCGGAACGAATAGCATTTTACAGACGGTTAAATAAGGGAACGGAGCATTTCTTAGCCTGGTTGCCCTTGGCCTTACGTAATAATGGCGTGCAGTACGTATTGGAAGATTGCGAACACGACGACTCGGCCGTAGCGTATGTGGCTGCGCAAGGTATAAAAGAAGCTATGCGCGGCGGTGACGTAACCTTGGCACTTGATACGGCATACAACGATATATCCGGTCACTTACGGGCCCATTTAAACTATTTGGGTATGATTGTTACGCTGTCACCGTTGCTCGGATTGTTGGGAACTATTTCAGGCATGATTTCATCGTTTAACGTGTTCAGCATGCAAGCCGGTGAGCCGACTGCCATTACAGGCGGTATCGGTGAGGCATTAATTGCTACGGCCACAGGTTTGTGTGTGGCTATTATGGCTTTGGTTATCCATACCGTTCTGGCTCAAAAGCTTGATGAAATACTGACGGCCTTGGATAAAGTTACGTCGGTTATCTTGGCCGAATGCGGTAAGAACGGAGAAAAGGTATGAGACGTGATCGAAGAATCCTGACTCAGCCGGCGGTTATTATCATTCCTATGATTGATATTATGCTGTTTCTCCTTGTGTTTTTTATGATTAGCAGCATTTCTATGATTCAAGCCAATGCTATTCGCGTTAACTTGCCAGCAGGACAGGCCGCGGAAAATGATGTAAAACCGCATACTGTTATGATTACCATTACGTCGAGCGGCGATATTCTATATGAACAGGAGACAAAGCCGTCGTCGGATTTTGACGAAAAGATTAAAAAGAAAGTGGCTGAGGATCCCGATGCGGTTTTTGTCGTACGCGGCGACCGAAAAGCTCCGTATGAAAATATTGCGTATGCCCTTGATTCATTGAAAGCGGCAGGTGTGCAACATATATCTATATCAGTTGATAAATAACGGAAAGGCGAGACAATGAGATTTAAATCTAAATGGAAACCGGCGGTCTTAATAGCCTTTGCAATACATGTCGTTATAATCGGTGTTTTCGGATTTTTAGTTCCTTGGATTGAAGGCAGTGCCGATGCACAGCCGTCGGAGCCTACTGTCGAATATTCGGCGGGAGACGGTACGGACGGTGACGGCGGAGACGGTTCAAATCAGGATGAACAGCAGGATGAACAAAAAGACGAACCAAAAGATGAACAAAAAGAGGAAACCCCGCAGCCGACACAAGAACCGGTAACGCCTGTTCCGGAAACGGTTACCAGTCCTGTGACGGCTACGGATCCGTATAATGCTTTAGTTACAAAGTCGTCACAAAACGGACAGCCTAGTGCAACGAAATCGACCGGCGGAGGTAAAAAAGGCAACGGTGGCGGGGGCGGCCAGAAACGGGGCAATCCTCCTATTACAGAACATACGGAATACCCTCCTCGCGGTATTGTCAAGTTTAAAGGCTATATTACCGTTCAAGCCTATATCAATACGGACGGGAAAGTGCCTCGAGGCAAGCTGATGACACCCGTCAGAGATCGTAATAATCCTGAAATGAATCGCATTAATTCACTGGCTGTGGAATATGCTAAAAAATGGCTATTCAAGCCGGCAACAGACGAAAACGGAAATCCCATTGCTTCATACAAGAACATTTCCATTCCCTTCAATTCACCTCCCAAGTTGGAAAAAGAATAAGCGGGTTGGTTACGAAATATGAAGATATGAATACGCTAAAGGAGTGACAAATTGATGAATATACGCAAATGGCTGGTTGCGGCGGCAGCAGTTCTTCTGTTTTTCGGAAGCTCTCCCGATTCACAGGCGGCCCCCAGGTGGGAGCAAGTCGGTCAACATGTAACTCAGTCTATTGACAATGCTGTAAAAACCTATGACTCGGGAAATGCGGAAGGCGCTAAGGCGGCTGTGAATGATGCTTATTACGGCATTTATGAAAAAGACGGCTTGGAACCGGCTATCAGAGCCAGTGTGGCGGCAAAAGACGCAGCGTTAACGGAATACCAGTTCAGCAAACTGAAAAAGGTTATGAGCCAGCCGAACAATAGTGCTCAGGTCCGAGAAGAAGCGGATAAATTGAATAAGATGGTTATGGATGACGTTTCCAAACTGGAAGGGAAGGGTGCTTCCGGCGGCGGTTGGGCAACCTTCGGTCCGGCTTTCCTGATTTTGCTTCGTGAAGGTATTGAAGCGATGTTGGTGCTGCTGGCTATCATTGCTTATTTACGCAAATCGGGAAATGACAAGTACTTGAAGACGGTTTATAACTATTCATTGGCAGCTATCGTTGCCAGCTTTATTACGGCTTACCTTTTCAGCACCCTGATTTCTCAAGAAGCGGGAGTCGGTGCAAGCCGCGAAATGATTGAAGGCGTTACGGCCCTGGTTGCCGTTGTCGTTTTGTTCTTTACCAGTGCGTGGCTCGGAGCCAAATCGGATAAGAACGCGTGGAAAGAATATATTGAAAATATGATTAATACGACCATGACGACCGGGCGGGCACGAGCTCTCGGCATGGCGGCTTTCTTGGCGGTATATCGCGAAGGTGCGGAAGTTATCCTGTTTTATCAGGCCTTGTTTAATAATTCGTCCAGCGATACGCATCTTATTTGGGCCGGGTTCGGTGCCGGATGTGTGGTCCTTGCCATTTTGTTCTTCCTTATGCAGCACGGGATTTTACGTATTCCCTTGCGCCCTTTCTTCATCTTTACCAGTGCCTTAATGTATATCTTGGCAGTAAGCTTTGCCGGTGGCGGTATTGCGGAACTGCAGGAGGCCGGTGTCGTCAGCCAGACGGTTTTGGAATCATCCGTGATTCCCACCATCGACTATCTCGGCATTTACCCCACTGCGGAAACGCTGGGAGCCCAAGGCTTTATGATCCTCTTGGCTATCGGTATGGTTTATTATAGAAGCAGAAAAAATCGCAATCACGATGAAGCTGCTCAAAATTCATAAAAGGAGTGTGTTCTCATGTTTAATTCCAAGTTCAAAAAATTGAAAGTCGCATTGGCAGTTGCCGCAATGGCAGGTTCTTTCGCAGCATTCGGCGGTCAGTCCACGTATGCTTTTGAAGAGTACCCCATCGGCGAAGAACAAGAAGTAAAAGACCAACACTTTAACGTGGCGTTAGTATACTTCCAACCGGTACAGATGGAACCGGCAGGCGTTATGCTCAGCCCTGATAAAGCGGATCTCCATATGGAAACGGATATTCACGCAACGGAAGGTAATAATACGGGCTTCGGCGTAGGCGAATGGATCCCCTACCTGACAGTTCACTACAAGTTTACGAAACAGGAAACGGGCGAAACGATGGAAGGCGTATTCATGCCTATGAATGCTGATGACGGCCCTCACTACGGTGCTAATTTGAAGATGCTCGGTGCCGGCACCTATGATTGCGAATTTACAATCGACAGCCCGTATCGTATGAACTACGGTTTGCACGTAGATAAGGAAACCGGTGTTGAAGGTCGTTTCTGGAACGAACCGGTTGTTCTCCACTGGACGTTCAACTACGTTCCTCGTAACTGGTAAGCATATTTGAACGCATAACCTGAAGAAGCAGCGTCCTGCCGGCCGGACCGTAATAGCCTTATTACGACCGGACGGCGGGACGTTCTTCTTATGTAAAGGAGTACAACATGTTACAGGCATTTCTCTTGCAATTTATTCCGGCCATGGTACAGGGCGTTACTTTGGCAATCCCTTTAGGGATCCTTTTAGCCGTTTTTTTACGACTGGATCTACCGGAATACAAGAATACACTGAAAAGAGCCCTTTATTGGGGGTTTTGGCTATCTCTTTTCTTTGTGGCCGTCAAAGTCGGTACGCGAAATGCTATTACGAGAGAAGGTTTTGAAGCACTTACTATTGTAATAGCCATTGTTGCCGAAGTCGTTTTACTTGTCATGCTGTTCTTTAAACGGGACTTATCGAAAAAGGTCAATAAAGTCGTGACTATGAGTGCTTTCGTATTGGCCATTATGTTTATTCTTTTTCACGGAATGGAACTTTGGCTCATGCCGTATCAAATCTTTATCGGTGCTACGGGAAAATACATGACTCTCAATTTCCTTATTGAAAACCTGGGCTTTTTAACGGGTATTCTCTTTGGACTTTTAAGCGCCGCCGTTACGTATGAAGCGGCAGCGGCCTTGAATTATAAGCGACTTCTTTTTGTCTTTTTTGTACAAATTATAGCTTTGTTTATTGAACAGATTTTATATGCTATTCGCGTTGCCATGGCCAGACAGTTTTTACCCAGCGGATCGCTGATAAAGGTAATGGCACCTATTATTAACAATCAGGACGTGTTGGTATTTGTTATTTATGCGGCGGTCCTCTTTGTACCTCTCACGCTGTTTTCGCAACCTAAACCGCAACGCCCCGAAGGGAGTAATCCGGCGGAATACAGGCGGATTGTTGCCAATGCCAAATCAAAGCGCCGATGGGGTGTAGGGACGGTCGTACTTTTAATAATCATGACCTGCCTGTCGTCTTTCGGTTGGTCTTATGCCAACCATAAGGAACAAATTGTTCCGGCTGTGCAGGTACAGGCACAAAACGGTAGGATTGCCATTGATTTGAACGAATTTGCCGACGGCCATTTACATCGCTATACCTACAGAGGGTCCGGTGGTGAAGGCGTACGGTTTATCGTTATATTAAAGGGCGGTTCGGCGTACGGAGTAGGCTTGGATGCCTGCGAAGTCTGCGGGCCTACAGGGTATTATGAAAAAGACGGGCAAGTAGTGTGCAAGCTCTGCGACGTCGTCATGAATAAGGCGACTATAGGAGTTAAAGGCGGTTGCAACCCTATACCCGTTAAATATACGATTGAAGGCGGTAAGCTTGTTATCGATGCCAACGAGTTGGAAGCGAACCGCAAGGTATTCCGTTAAGAAGGGGGTGAAGGTATGTTCTGGACCATGGTAAAAGGAGCCCTTATAAGACAACGAGGACGGTTTTTCCTGATTGCTTTGACTGTCGCTCTCGGTGTATCTTTGGCGGCGGCTATGCTCAATGTTATGTTTGACGTAGGCGACAAGGTCAATCAGGAATTAAAGGCCTTCGGTGCCAACATTACGGTTGCTCCGAAAAACGCTTCGCTTCTTAACGATGTATACGGCGTTGGCAGTGACAGCGGGCATAAAGAGTATTTGAATGAAGAAGATTTGGGGAAAATCAAAACGATTTTCTGGACCAATAATATTGTCGCCTTCACACCCATGCTGAACGGTACGGTAAGTGTGAACGGACAAAATGTGAATCTGACAGGTACGTGGTTTAATTATCACATGACTTTGCCGACCGGCGACGCTTTCGATACGGGCGTAGAAGAAATGAAATCGTGGTGGCAAATTGACGGAGATTGGCCGAAGGATAATACGGACCAGGTTCTCGTCGGCCAGAAGCTGGCTGAGTCGCTACAAGTTAAGACCGGGGATACCCTTTCGTATCGTCGTGCCGACGGGACACAAGGGCAGTTTGTTATTGCCGGGATCGTTTCAGGCGGCGGCAACGAAGACAATGCTATTCTGGCAAGTCTTCCCGTTGTGCAGCAGGCCTTGAATCTGAAAGGAAAGGTCAGTGAAATCGAAGTCAGTGCCATTACGACACCTGAAAACGATTTGGCTCGAAAAGCGGCTGCCAACCCGGAACGTTTGTCTCAGGCAGAACGGGAAATCTGGTATTGTACGGCCTATGTAAGTTCCATTGCTTTTCAAATTGAGGAAGTAGTCAACAATTCAAGCGCTCGGCCTGTTCGGCAGATTGCCGAGTCGGAAGGTAAAATTCTCGATAAAACTCAGCTTCTTATGCTCCTTATTACGGTTCTCAGCCTGATCAGTGCCGCTTTAGGTGTTTCCAATCTGGTCAGTGCCAATGTTATGGAACGGAGCCGGGAAATCGGGTTAATGAAGGCTTTGGGAGCTAAAAATTACGAAGTCATTCTTATGATTTTGACGGAAACTTTAATAGCCGGGATTTTGGGCGGTATCGTAGGGTATTTTATCGGCATGGGATTTGCACAGGTAATCGGTTATACAGTATTCGGTTCGGCTATTGCCAATAATATTATTGTAGTACCTATTGTCGGAGCCCTAATGGTTGCCGTTATCTTATTGGGCAGTGTGCCGGCGATTCGTACCTTACTTTCCTTGCAACCCGCAAGTGTACTTCATGGCAGGTGATTTGTATGATAAAAAAATATAAAATGTTTTTTACAATGGTTATACATGCCCTGCTGCGCAGACACACGCGTATGCTCGTAGCTCTCTTGGCTGTTGCCGTCGGTGCAACAATTATTTCGGGCATGATTACGGTGTATGAAGAAGTGCCTCAGCAGATGGGACGTGAATTCCGTGCATACGGGGCCAACCTTTTGATTCTTCCCAACGGCGATAAGGGTACCTTTAATGAAGGGGAACTGTCCACAGTAAATCAATTGCTTTCAGGCAATGAAGTCGTAGGGGTAACCCCCTTTTTGTATGATACGATTGAAGTGAATAAGCAACCCGTAACGACGAGCGGTACCGATTTCGAGGCGGCTAAGAAGGTCAATACCTATTGGCAGGTCCGTGGGCAGTGGCCTCAAAAGGGAGAGCGGGAAATCCTCCTCGGCGCGGAATTGGCCAAGAAGATTTCTCGCGACCCGGATAAGCTTATCGGTCAAAATGTGACGGTCAGTGCCGGTGAGGGCAAGGCTATGAGAAACTTTAAGGTAGCCGGTATCGTAGCAACGGGCAGTAAGGAAGAACAGTTTGCTTTCATTGATTTGAAAGAAATGCAAGACCTTTCCGAAAAGCCGAATCAAGTAAGTTTGGCACAGGTCAGTATTGTAGCTGACGGAGATAAGCTGAACGGAATTGTTGCAGATATCGATAAGGGGGATGCCAACATTCAGGCTCAACCTGTACAGCAGATTACCCGCTCTGAAGGAAATGTGTTGGGTAAACTTCAGGTTCTCGTCCTTCTCGTTACGATTGTTGTTCTCATGCTGACTATGATTTGCGTAACGACAACGATGATGGCCGTTGTTACGGAACGTCGTAAAGAAATCGGCCTGAAAAAGGCGTTGGGAGCAAGTAATAAGAACATAGTCATCGAGTTCTTCGGTGAAGGGTGTGTTCTCGGCGGTATAGGCGGTGTTTTGGGAAGCGGCTTCGGGTATGTATTTGCCCAAGGGGTCAGTATGAATGTCTTTAATCGGGCTATCGACTTCTCGCCGTCCGTGGCACTTATATCCATTATCTTATCTATCTTGGTTACCGGTGCGGCCAGCCTGGTGCCCGTCCGAATTGCGACAAGCGTCGATCCGGCCATTGTCCTTCGCGGCGAATAAGGGAGGAACCTCATGAGTTTATTGGAATTAAAAGATGTGTCCATGGCCTACAACGGTAAGGTCATGGCATTACAACATATTAATATGTCCGTTGAAAAGGGCGAATGGGTTGCCATTATGGGGCCGTCCGGATCCGGTAAAACAACGTTGATGAATATCATCGGTTGCATGGACCATGCGACAAGCGGTTCCGTTATCCTTGACGGAATCGATTTGCATAATATTTCCGATGCACAGCTTACGGAAATGCGACGTAGCAAAATCGGTATGGTATTCCAGCAATTCCACTTAATACCTTATTTAACAGCAGTGGAAAATGTCATGGTCGCACAGTATTACCATTCCATGCCGGACCGGGATGAAGCTATGGCCATGATGGAACGCGTGGGTCTGCAGGATCGGGCCAATCATCTACCCAGCCAGTTATCCGGCGGTGAACAGCAACGTGTATGCATTGCCCGCGCTTTGATTAATTATCCTGTCATCCTTTTGGCCGATGAACCGACAGGGAACTTGGATGAAGCTAATCAGAATTTGGTCATGAAGATTTTCCGTGAACTGCATGACGAAGGCCATACGATTATTACGGTAACCCACTCGGCAGATGTAGGCGCCCAGGCTCAACGCTGTGTTGTTATTGAACACGGCCATATGGTTACGAAAGAATAAGGAGAAGTCAATGAGTGTAAAAAAATATGCCCTCTTTCTTTGTGCCGCCTATGCGGCAACGCAGCTTCTGACAGGTTGCGGTAGTGAAGAGGCTCAACAGCCGGCGGAAAATAACAAGTCGCAAAACGCATCGTGCTGCGATTTGTCAAAGACCAAAGACGGTACGTATACGGCGGAAAGTTCCGTCGATAAGGTACACGGTAAGGCGGTCATTACGCTTACTATTAAGGACCATAAGATTACGGCCGTCGAATACAAGGGTATTGATAAGGACGGTACGACTGTGAAGAACGAAAACTACGGTAATGATAAGGATCCGACAAATGCGAAAAAAGCGAAGGTTGCTTATGAATCGCAACGAAAGTATGCGGATCAATTGCTGCAGAAGCAAAAACTCGGTCAGGTTGATGCCATTTCAGGAGCTACTATTAACTACGATCAGTTCGTAGAAGCCGTAAAGAAAGACTTGGAACAAGCCAATCAGTAATATAAAAACGGTGCAACTCATTGTCGAGTTGCACCGTTTTTTTGTGTGCCTGTTAGAAACTGGGTAAAATAGCGCCCTTGTATTTGTCTTCAATGAATTTCTTTACTTCAGGTGATTGGAGGGCTTTCAAAAGCTTTTGAATTTCCGGACGAGATTCGTCGCCTGCACGGATGGCAAGGATGTTGGCATACGGGGAATCCTTGGCTTCCAGGAAAAGAGAGTCCTTCAAAGGATTGAGCCCCGCTTCGAGGGCAAAGTTCGTGTTAATTACGGCAATATCTACATCGTCGATGGCACGCGGTACCTGAGCCGCATCCAGCTCACTGAACTGTAATTGTTTCGGGTTGTCCGTAATATCCTGAACCGTACTGGAAACGGTGCCTCCGTCTTTCAATTTAATGAGTCCTGCAGCCTGTAAAATTAAAAGAGCGCGTCCGCCGTTGGAGGGATCGTTGGGAATAGCCACCTTAGCCTTAAGGGGGAGATCGCTTAAAGCTTTTATTTTATGTGAATACACGCCCATAGGTTCAATGTGTACATTGCCGGCGGAAACGAGGTTTGTATTGTGTTCGGCATTGAATTTTTCCAAGAAGGGCAGATGCTGATGGAAGGTTGCGTCTACTTCCTTATCGGCCAAGGCCAGGTTCGGCTTTACATAGTCCGTAAATTCGATGATTTTTAAATCAATACCTTCTTTGGCTAATAAGGGCTTGATTTCGTTGAGAATCTCACTGTGAGGAACGGGTGTAGCCGCTACGGTAACCACCGTGTTTTTAGTTGTCTCCGTGCCGCCTGCAGGTGCATTACTGCCACAACCGGACACGAAGGCTGCCGCCGCTACTAAGGTTACTGCGGCAAGAACGGAAAGTTTTTTTAATGAATACATAACATATCCTCCTTCATAAATGGGTGCTTACCTGTAAAAATCCCCTTTCCGTGAGGAAAGGGGGAAATTGTCGTCCCTTATCTCTCGGAAAATATCCGCAGGAATTAGCACCGTGTTAACGGTTGCCGGGTTTCATCGGGCCAGTCCCTCCGCCACTCTGGATAAGCACATATAAAATTATCTTGTTCCATAGTCTATCGGAAAGGTATACTTCTTGTCAAGAGGGATTATGGACGAAACTTTCCGGGTTATGGTATCCTACGGATAGAACAGGAGGACAGACGGATGTATATAGAAGAAATGCCCTTTTTCAGAGATTTTTCAGATCTTGCCGAAGCGGCGGATCGACGCGGTTGGCACGAGCGTAACGGCGGTAACCTTACGTACCGGTTGACGACGAAAGAAGTGAAAGCCTGTGAGGCCTTATTTCATAAAACGGAGCCTTGGCAAGCCTTGGTGAAAGCGGAACCGCATGTGGGTGGCGAATATTACCTCGTCACGGGAAGCGGCAAGTGGATGCGACACGTTACCAAAGAACCTCGTCGCTGTGCAGGGATTATTGAAATATCGACAGACGGGGCTGCCTATCGTATTGTCTGGGGGTTGGAAGGACAGGGGAGACCGACGAGCGAGTTGCCCACTCATTTGGCTGTAAGTGCCTTGAAAAAGACGGCGGATGAAGAAAAGAATAGGGTCATTTATCATGCCCATCCGCCTTATTTAATTGCCAGTACCTTTACGATCCCCTTGGATGATGCCGTGTTTACGCGCCATTTATGGGAAGCGGATATAGAAAATCCTATCGTTTTTCCGGAAGGAATCGGTATTGTTCCCTGGGTATTGCCCGGCAGCCGGGAAGCCGCAGAAGCGACCTTGGAAAAGATGAAAAACTATCGGGCCGTCGTCTGGGCTCAGCACGGTACCTTTACGTGCGGTGACGATTTCGACGATACCTTCGGCCTCATGGAAGTTTTGGAAAAATCGGCACAAATTTGTTGTACCGTTGCCGCCATGGGCGGAAAACGTCAGGGCGTTTCGACGGATAATTTACGGGCTTTGGAAAAAGCGTGCGGGTTGAAATTGAATGAAGCGGCATTGAATGCGAAAGGATAAGAGGTATGAAAAGCTATTTGCTGCTCGGTATTTCTATTGTCTTTGAACTTTTGGGTACCTCTTTCATGAAGATGTCCGACGGATATTCACGACTTTTTCCTACAGTAGGCGTCTTTATTTGCTACGGTATTGCTTTTTATGTTTTGGCTACTATTATGAATACGTTGCCGTTAAATGTAACCTATGCGACTTGGTCGGGTGTTGGTTTGGTAGCAACGGCCATTATTGCCGTCAACGTTTTCGGGGAGACGATGAATGTATATAATATTATAGGTATTATATTGATCCTTGCAGGAGTGCTTGTTTTAAATTTATTGGGAAATACGGGCCATTAAAATAGTTGACTTTTGAGAAAAAAGCCTGTATATTACTTATCATATATTAAAGAGTCTATGAACGAAACGAGTACGTTTGAGCTGACAGTTTCAGAGAGCCGGCGGCGGTGAGAGCCCGGTACGTGTCGACAAACGGAATGGATTCGGGAGATGCGCCCTGAACGGAAACCAGTAGGGAGTGCCGGTGTATTTCCACCGTTAATAAAGAAACGTGTATCGCATAAGCTGTACATGACGAGTCGGGCGCAATGCCAATTTGGGTGGTACCGCGGAAGAATATGTAACCTTTCGTCCCTTTATAAGGGATGGAAGGTTTTTTGTTGTTTGGAGGGAAAAAGATGCTGGAATTGAAAGATGTGGGATTTGCATACGGAAACGGTGTTCCCGTGTTGGAGAATATGAATTTAATAATACGCGAAGGGGAGTTCATCGGCTTAGGCGGTCGGAACGGTTGCGGTAAAACGACGGTAACGCGTTTGATGATGGGCTTGGAAAAGCCTTCTAAAGGGCAGATCTTGATAGATGACCGTGACGTAACCGCAACGGAACCGTCAGAAAGAAGCCGCTATATCGGGTATGTATTTCAAAGGCCTGAGCGACAAATGTTTCGGCCTACCGTAGCGGAAGAAGTGGCTTACGGACCGGAACAGGCGGGGCGTAGCAAAACTGAAGTTGAGTCGGCTGTCAAAAAGGCTTTAGCCGAAACGGGCCTTACAGAAAAAGCGGCAGAATATCCGCCTAACCTGAATCGCAGTGAGAAACAGAGAGTGGCCATTGCATCAGCTTTAGCCATGAACACACAGTATATTATTTTGGATGAGCCTACAAGTGGACAGGATAACAAAGAAAAGCGCCGACTCATGGAACTTCTGTCAGACTTGAACCGTCAGGGAATTACCGTTTTATTAATCACTCATGATATGGAACTTTTGGCTGAATATTGCAAACGTGTCATTATTATCGGTAACCGTACGAAAGCCTTTGACGGTACGCCGGAAGAACTCTTTACTCGAAGAGATGACTTGTATGAGTTGGGGCTTAGTCGTCCCGATTCGGTAGAAATGGCGATGGCCGTACCGGGATTGCCTTACTGCCCGACGATGGAGGCTTTCAGAGAGGCCTTGTTGGCACGCGTGAAAGGAGCACGGATATGTTAAATCGATTAGTACCTTTGACAAAACTTATAGGAACGGTCGCCTTTTCATTTTGGGCTCTTGTATTCAATACACCGGCCCCCCTTATAGGCTTGGTGATTGTAGAAGTCGTTCTGCTGGCTACGTGCGGAGAGTTTAGACGAAATCTGAAGGGCTTACTTAGTCTGTGTGTGTTCGCCGTGTTTTTGGGATTGGTTCAGCTCCTTGGCGGCGGTTCGCTTGAATCGGCATATGTAACGGGATTTCGCATGTTGTCCATGACGACGGTTTTCATCATTTTATTAACGACGACCCGTCTTCAGGACTTAACGGCTGCTTTAGTAAAACAGGTGCGTATACCTTATGAATATGCCTTTATGTTCACAGCCGCCTTGCGGTTTGTGCCCGACTTCATTGCTGAAAGTAAGTCTGTACGCGAGGCTCAGTCTTGTCGCGGTCTTTCTGTTTCGGGGAATATTGTAAAACGGCTTAAAAACTATATGACGGTCGTTCAACCCCTTATTCTGAAATCTCTTGGCCGTTCCGAAACAATGGCTTTAAGTCTTGAATTGAGGGCTTTCGGCAGTAATGAACACAGCTTTATTGCCAACGTAACGCTGCGAACGGCAGACTATATAGTAGTTGCTTTAATGATTCTGGTAAGTGTCTTGGTCGTATACGGTCGCATGACCGATTACGCCTTATTAATGAACGTAGTCGGATAAAAGGAGGAATTGTCGTGAAAACAATCGAAAATATAGGCGAATTGGAATTTCATCATCGCCAAGGCGGACAATTCCGCTGGATAACCGTATCTACTCTGTTATTGGCCATCGGGACTATTCTTCACCTTGTATCTCCCAGCGTGGCGGGAGTTACTCCCAACTGGACCATTGCTACCTACTGTGTGGCTATCTGCCTTACCAAACCGTCATATCGACAGGCTTTGGGTATCGGTTTGGTGGCGGCACTGATCAATGTTTTGACCTCAAAATCAGGATTTCCTTATGGGAACCTGGTCAGTGAACCTTTGGGGGCCTTGACTTGTGCTTTTATGGTCAAAAATTTTGCATCCTTACGTTTCGGCCGATATTCTCTCTTGCCTTTGCTCAGCGGGTTTTTGGCTACGTGCATGAGCGGTGGAGCGTTTGTAACGATTTTAAAGTTCGTCATGAACTTGCCCTTAGAAGTATATCTCAAAGGGATGCTTCCCTTAGTCGCCATCATCGGTTTGCTTAACGGTGTGATTACACCGCTTATGTATTTTCCGGCTCACCGCCTGTTGTCGTCGCGAGGTTTCATTGATTCGCAAGATGAGGAGGAGCATATTTCCGACCATTCGGACTATGAATTGATTCCCTCTTCGGACGCACTGATCTCCATGGAACATCTTTCTTATACGTACAACGGAAAGAAAAATCCCGTTTTGGATGATGTAAACTTACAGGTACATAAAGGTGATTTTCTGGTTGTTACGGGGGAAAGCGGTAGCGGCAAAAGTTCTTTGTGCATGGCTATGAGCGGTGCGATTCCGCACTACTTCGGCGGTGTCATGAAGGGGATGGTCTACGTTAAAGGAAAAGCTGTAACGCAGTCGACTATTGCCGACTTGTCCAAGCATGTGGGTACTATGTTGGATGATTACGACAGCCAGCTTGTTGCTATGACGGTTGAAGAAGAAATCGCCTTTTCTCTGGAAAATATGGGGATGGGTGCTGAGGAGATTGCCGTGGCTGTTGAAGAAGCGTTGGAAAAAGTAGGCCTTGCGGAATTTCGTGAACGTCGTTTGTCGGACCTTTCGGGCGGGCAGCGGCAGCGCTTGGTTATTGCCGGTGTCTTGGCAACCAATCCGGAAATTTTGGTCTTCGATGAACCGACATCGGCCCTTGACCCGGAAGGAACCCATGAATTCTATGAACTCGTTCATGAATTGAACCGTGCCCACGGTCATACGATTATTGTTATCGAGCATTCGCTTGAAGCTGTCGTTCCCTATGCGACACGCCTGGTCTTGATGGAAAAGGGCAAGGTCTTATGTGACGGAGAATTAAAAACGGGGTTAAAGTACATGTATGAGCAAGATGTATGTAAGAGTGCTGTTCCCGCCGTATTCGCCTGCCAATTGGAACTTGAAAAAGCCGGCTTCAATCCGCCGCATACCTGGTTATCGGCCAAATCGGCCATTGCCGATTTAACACGATTTTCATAAATGAGAAGCGACTCGTAGGAGTCGCTTTCTTTTTGCAACGAAGAAGCCAAGTAAAATACGTTGAGAATCGCAAGGGTTACTGCTATAATAAATCCATATTATATAAAGGAGCGAGAGCCATGAATATTATTGATGAATTATCTTGGCGCGGCGCGGTTAATCAAATGACCGACGAAGCGGGATTACGCAAGTTGACGCAAGAAAAGAGCGTCTCCTTGTATTGCGGCGTTGACCCGACGGGTGACAGCATGCATATCGGACATTTGATTCCTTTTATGATGTTAAAACGATTTCAACTGGCTGGACATCATCCGTATATCCTTATCGGCGGCGGTACGGGTGTGATCGGTGATCCCAGCGGACGAAAAACGGAAAGACAGTTACAAACGGTTGAACAAATCGGTGAAAATGCGAAGAAATTAAAAACACAGTTCCTGCGTCTTTTCGGAGAAGACTCCAATATTACCATTGTCAACAACTATGATTGGCTCTCTAAACTGGATCTCCTCGGCTTCTTGCGCGATTACGGCAAATTGTTCAGCGTCAATGTTATGTTGGCTAAGGATGTGGTGGCCAGTCGCTTGGAAGCGGGGATTTCCTTTACGGAATTTTCTTACCAGATTTTACAGTCTGTAGACTTTCATCATCTTTTAAAAGAACGGGATGTGCAGATACAAATCGGTGGTGCCGATCAGTGGGGAAATATTACGGCCGGTATTGATATGATTCATAAACTGGAAGGGTCGGAGCAGGAAGCATACGGGTTGACAATTCCGCTTATGTTGAAGTCGGACGGCACGAAATTCGGTAAGACGGCTGGGGGAGCTATTTGGCTCGATCCGGAAAAAACGTCACCCTTCGAGTTCTACCAATTCTGGCTCAACCAGGATGATGCAGACGTCGTGCGGTATTTGAAATACTTCACCTTCTTAGGAGCAGAAGAAATTGAAGAACTGGAAAAAGCCGTAAAAGAAGCGCCCGAAAAGAGACTGGCACAGCGTCGTCTGGCTGAAGAGGTAACGATATTCGTACATGGAACAGAAGCTTTGAGGGAAGCGGAAAATATTACGGAAGCCTTGTATCGGGGCAGTATTGCCGACTTGACGAAACGTGAATTGGAACAAGCTTTCGGCAAGATGCCTACCGTAACGGTAGGACCTGAAGAAAAGGCCGTCGTCGATTGGTTGGTCGACACGAAAATTTGCCCGTCCAAGCGCCAAGCTCGAGAAGATGTTCAAAACGGGGCCATTACGATTAACGGCATCAAGGTAACCGATTTGGAAGAAATCGTTCGACCTCACAAAAATTCGGAAGGTTCGTATATTATTGTTCGCAAGGGTAAAAAGAAATATACTCTTGCGAAAGTTGAAAAATAATACTTGACAAATTCATATCAGCTTGTTGACGAGGAAAAACTCGTGTGCTATAATAACTCATTGCAGAATATCCAGCAGAAGGTCTGTTTTTATACACGGAGGCATTCATCCTTAACAAGGAAAATTAAGCAAGGTTCAGGTTATGTCAGAGCCTTGCTTTTTTGTCGCTTTTCCGTAAACTCAGGGCTTCCGTTTTAAGAGATTTACTTTTTATAAGGGGTGAAGTTGCAGCATGTTCAAACCTGTACAAGTAGGGAAGAGAACTCGGTATACGTATGCGAAGATTAACGAGGTCTTGAAGATGCCTCATTTGTTGGATTTGCAGACCAAATCTTACAAATGGTTTTTAGAAAAAGGGTTAAAGGACATATTTAAAGATATTTCGCCGATTGAAGACGCATCAGGCAATCTGTCCTTGTCTTTTGAAGACTTCTCGTTAGGCGAACCGAAATATGATATTCGAGAATGTAAAGAACGGGATACGACGTATTCCGCACCTCTTCGCGTGCAGATCAGCCTTCTCGACCGTGGGACGGGTGAGAGAAGAAGCCAGGAAGTATTTATGGGCGACTTCCCTCTGATTACTGATACAGGTACGTTCATTATCAACGGTGCCGAACGTGTTATTGTCAGCCAATTGGTGCGTTCTCCCGGCGTGTACTACGGTCGTGAAATCGACCCTATGGGCATTCGTCTGTACAGCTCTACCATCATCCCTAATCGCGGTGCCTGGATTGAATTGGAAACGGACACAAACGGTATCGTCTATGCCCGTATCGACAGAAATCGGAAGATTCCGGCAACGGTTCTTATTCGTGCCCTCGGTTGGCCGACCAATAACGATATTATGGAACTTTTCTATAATGACTCTCGGTTACAGGCTACCTTTGAAAAGGATACGACAGAATCACAAGAAGAAGCTCTTGTAGAAATCTATAAAAAACTTCGCCCCGGCGAACCGCCGACGGTAGAAAGCGCACGTAGCCTCTTTGAAGGCTTGTTCTTCGACCCTCGTCGCTATGATATGGCCAGAGTCGGTCGCTATAAGGCGGCTCGTAAACTCGGTTGGGAACATCGTCTTTTCGGCATTACCTTGCATGAACCTATTGTCAACAGCGAAACGGGTGAGCTCGTATTGCCGGCACAGACTGTTATCGGAGCTGAAGAAATCGCTAAGATTAAAGAAAGCGGCGTCTTTAACTTTGACGGGCTGATCGAAGTGTTTGCGGAAAAACAGGACGGTACTGTTGCTAAGATTATTTGCAATAACAGCAACTTGCCGTACGACCACCGGACGATTACAAAAGAAGATATTATTGCCAATATAGGCTATTTGTTAAACCTTATGGACGGGTTCGGGAATGTGGACGATATCGACCATTTGGGCAATCGACGTTTGCGCTGCGTAGGTGAATTATTACAGAACCAGTTCCGCATCGGCCTTACGCGTATGGAACGTGTCGTACGCGAACGCATGACCGTACAGGATGCGGAAACGATTACACCGCAAGCGCTCATTAATATTCGTCCTGTAGTAGCAGCTATTAAAGAATTCTTCGGATCCAGCCAGCTGTCCCAGTTCATGGACCAGACGAATCCCTTAGCCGAATTGACACATAAGCGGCGTCTCAATGCCCTTGGCCCCGGCGGGTTATCACGTGAACGAGCAGGCTTTGAAGTCCGCGACGTACACCATTCTCACTACGGCCGTATGTGCCCCGTTGAAACACCTGAAGGCCCGAATATCGGTTTGATTTCTTCCTTGGCATGTTACAGTAAGGTCAATGAATTCGGCTTTATCGAAGCCCCGTATCGTCGTGTGGACAAAACTACACACGTTGTTACAGACGACGTTCATTACATTACGGCTGACGAAGAAGAACAATATATTATTGCTCAGGCTAACGAACCGTTGGCAGAAGACGGTACCTTTGTCAATGAACGTGTTGCCTGCCGCCACGGCGAAGCCGTTTTGGAAGTGGCACGCGATCGCGTGGACTTCATGGACGTATCTCCTCGTGAAGTAGTCTCTGTCGGTACCTCGATGATCCCCTTCTTGGAAAATGATGATGCGAACCGTGCCTTAATGGGTGCGAACATGCAGCGTCAGGCCGTACCCTTGTTGCGTACCCAGGCACCTCTCGTCGGGACAGGTATGGAATACAAGGCCGCTTGTGACTCGGGCGTTTGCATTTTGGCTAAGCATGCCGGTACAGTAGCTCGTGTTACAGGGGATGAGATCATTATTACGACGGATGAAGGCGGTACGGATACATATAAGCTCATTAAGTTCGTTCGTTCAAACCAGAGTACATGTATCAACCAGCGTCCTCTTGTGTATAAAGGTGAGCGGGTTGAACGCGACCAGGTCTTGGCCGACGGTATGGCTACGGACGGCGGCGAATTGGCTTTAGGGTATAATATCCTCGTTGCTTACATGCCTTGGGAAGGCTATAACTACGAAGATGCCGTTCTTTTAAGTGAAGAACTGCCTAAAAACGATATTTATACATCCATTCATGTAGAAGAATATGAATGCGATGCACGTGACACTAAATTGGGTGCTGAAGAAATTACACGTGAAATTCCCAATGTAAGTGAAGACAGCACGAAGGATCTCGATGAAGGCGGTATTATTCGCGTCGGTGCCGATGTCGTGCCCGGTGACGTTCTTGTCGGAAAAGTTACGCCTAAGGGTGAAACGGAACTGACTCCTGAAGAACGTCTTTTGCGGGCTATTTTCGGTGACAAGGAACGGGAAGTGCGCGATACGTCGTTGCGTGTACCTCACGGCGAATCGGGTAAGATTGTAGCGGTTCGCGTTTTCTCTCGTGAAAACAATGATGAATTGCCGCCCGGTGTAAACCAGCTTGTACGTGTATACATCGCTCAAAAACGTAAGATTCACGAAGGCGATAAGATGGCCGGTCGACATGGTAACAAGGGTGTCGTATCCCGCGTTATGCGACAGGAAGACATGCCTTTCTTGCCGGACGGTACTTCCGTTCAAATCGTATTGAATCCTTTGGGCGTACCTTCTCGTATGAACATCGGGCAGATTTTGGAAACTCATCTCGGTTGGGCTATGCACGAAATAGGCGTACAGATTCTCAACCCCGATAATCACTTGGCCGATAAGTTGAAAGAAATCGGTTATGACATTGATAAATACGGCATGATTCAACCTGATGAAGCGGGTGTTCACATTGCTACTCCCGTATTTGACGGAGCTCATGCGGAAGATGTATTCGAAGCCTTGCGGGTAGCCGGACTTCCCGACGACGGCAAGACTGTTCTTTATGACGGACGTACGGGCGAACCTATGGACCGCCGCGTTACTGTCGGGTATACGTACTTCCTCAAGTTGCATCATCTGGTTGATGATAAAATTCATGCTCGTTCTACCGGCCCGTACTCCCTCGTTACGCAACAGCCTTTGGGCGGTAAAGCTCAGTTTGGCGGCCAGCGTTTCGGTGAAATGGAAGTTTGGGCTTTGGAAGCTTACGGTGCGGCATATACCTTACAAGAAATGCTTACGGTTAAGTCTGATGATGTCGTAGGCCGTGTCAAGGCGTATGAAAAGATTGTTAAAGGCGAAAACATTCCTGAACCGGGCGTGCCCGAATCCTTTAAGGTACTCTTGAAGGAATTGCAGGCTATCGGCTTAAATGTTCAGATTCTGAATGAAGACAGCGAAGAAGTCGTCATTAAGGAATTGGATGATGAAGACGAGTTGGAAGTCGATGCAGGCAAGAATGATGAAATGCGCCATATTATGGAAGGCGAAGCGACAGGAGAAGCTGTCGACCGCCCTGCGGAAGATGTCGTTACGGAAGATGTCGAAGAACCGGCTGATAACGGCAATGATGACGGACTCATCGGTATGGGTTATGACACCCTTACAGATGGCCTCAGTGACGACTCGGAAGAATAAGAAGCAGTACAGAAGGGAGCGGTATTAGTGCTGGACGTAAATGAATTTGATTCCATGCGAATCGGCTTGGCGTCGCCTGAAAAGATTCTTGAATGGTCCCACGGTGAAGTAAAAAAACCGGAAACCATTAACTATCGTACATTAAAGCCGGAACGTGACGGCTTGTTCTGCGAACGCATTTTCGGGCCTACAAAGGACTGGGAATGCCATTGCGGTAAATATAAAAGAATTCGTTATAAAGGGATTGTTTGCGATCGCTGCGGCGTAGAAGTTACGCGCGCTAAAGTGCGTCGTGAACGGATGGGCCACATTCAGTTGGCTACACCCGTATCTCATATTTGGTACTTCAAGGGCATCCCCAGCCGTATGGGCCTGGTTCTCGATATTTCTCCTCGTTCGTTGGAAAAAGTGCTTTACTTTGCTTCGTATATCGTCCTTGATCCGGGCGATACGCCGTTGCAGAAAAAGCAGTTGTTGACGGAAACGGAATATCGTCAAAATCTTGATATGTACGGTGAAAAGTTCCGTGTCGGTATGGGGGCAGCGGCTGTTAAAGAATTATTGGCCGAACTTGATCTGGAAGCTCTCGATAAGGAATTGCGCGAAGAATTGCGTGATTCTTCGGGGCAGCGTCGTGTAAGGGCTATTCGCCGCTTGGAGGTAATTGAAGCCTTTCTTCATTCCGGCAATAAACCGGAATGGATGATTTTAGATGCCGTTCCGGTCATTCCGCCCGAATTGCGCCCTATGGTACAGCTTGACGGCGGCCGTTTTGCCACGTCCGACTTGAATGATCTGTATCGACGCGTCATTAATCGTAACAATCGGTTAAGTCGGTTATTGGAATTGGGGGCACCGGATATTATTGTCCGCAATGAAAAACGTATGTTGCAGGAAGCTGTGGACGCACTTATTGATAACGGTCGTCGCGGTCGTCCCGTTACGGGCCCCGGTAACAGAGCCTTAAAGTCCTTGTCTGACATGTTAAAAGGGAAACAAGGCCGTTTCCGTCAAAACTTACTCGGTAAACGTGTTGACTATTCCGGTCGTTCCGTTATCGTTGTCGGCCCGGAATTAAAGATGCATCAGTGCGGGTTACCGAAAGAAATGGCCTTGGAACTCTTCAAGCCCTTCGTTATGAAAAAACTTGTTGAAGAAGGCAAGGCTACGAATATTAAAAATGCGAAAAAACAGGTAGAACGTGTTCAGGAAAATGTATGGGACGTTTTGGAAGATGTTATTAAAGAACATCCTGTACTGTTGAACCGTGCCCCGACGTTGCACAGACTCGGGATTCAGGCATTTGAACCGATTTTGTGGGAAGGCCGTGCTATTAAGTTGCATCCTTTGGTCTGCACGGCATACAATGCCGACTTTGACGGGGATCAGATGGCTTGCCACTTGCCTTTGTCCGTAGAAGCTCAGTCGGAAGCTCGTACACTCATGCTTTCGGCACACAATATTTTGGCTCCGAAGGACGGCAAACCTGTTGCCGTTCCTACGCAGGATATGGTGCTCGGTGCTTACTATCTGACCATGGTAAAACCGGGGTCCAAGGGTGAAGGGAAGCTTTTTGCCGATTTTGATGAAGTCATGCTCGCTTATGATGCCAAAGTCTTGGATATCGGTGCCTTAATTAAGGTTCGTATTCCCGGTCACGGTCTGATTGAAACTACGGCGGGACGCATGCTTTATAACAATCAGCTTTATGAAGCACTGCGCCGCTTCCACACGGATAAAGTCATGGTCTTTACGGATCCGAAAGATGCGGCCTTTGCTTATGAAAACGGCTTGATTGACAGTGATCACCTCGTGAAAGTTAAGCGGGAAGACGGTCGTATTCTTGATTACGGATTCACGGCCATGAAGGAAGAATTCGGTGTCGACTTGGCGGCTATTCGACCGAAAGTAGCCAAGAAAATCGATAAAGAAGCGGTTGCCGCTTTTAAAGCCGATAAAGAATATGTCGATGTAGAGTGCCTCGGTGTTTTGATGAATAAGAAACAAATCGGTAAACTCGTTGCCGATTGCTTCCATCTCGTAGGAAATACGGAAACGGCTTCGCTCCTCGACCGCATTAAAGCCATCGGCTATCATTACGCTCGTCAGGCAGGCATGTCCATCGCGATTTCGGATATTCAGGTTCCTGAAGAAAAGAAAGCCATCCTCAGCGAAACGGATTCGCAGGTTCTCAAGGTTACGCAAATGTTTATGCGCGGCTTGATTACGGAAGATGAACGGTATCGTAAGACGATTGCTCTGTGGGAAAAAGCGACTGACGATGTAACGGAAGCCATGATGGATAACATGGATTCGTTCAACTCCATCTTTATGATGGCCGATTCCGGGGCCCGCGGTAACAAGCAACAGATTCGTCAGGTTGCGGGTATGCGCGGATTGATGGCCGACCCGTCAGGACGTATTATCGACTTGCCTATTAAGGCAAACTTCCGTGAAGGCTTATCCGTATTGGATTACTTTACGTCCAGTCACGGGGCTCGTAAGGGCTTGGCCGATACGGCTTTGCGTACGGCCGACTCGGGGTACTTGACTCGTCGTCTCGTCGATGTATCTCAGGACGTTATTGTCCGTGAAGATGATTGCGACGTATTCGGCTTGGACCTCATTCGCGAACGCGCTCGACTCGCAGGCTCGGTACGTCAGGCAGTCAACTTATTGAGAGAAAAATTGATCGGTCGCGTATTGGCACGCGACGTAGTGGACGAAGAAACGGGAGAACTCCTGTTTGCGGAAGATCACGTTCTGACCAATGACGATCTCGATACGGTTATTGAATACAAAATTCCCAAGTTATCCCTGCGCGGCAGTCAGATGGACATTAATGACGACCTCAATCATACGAATAAGATTGAAAACGTCATGCTCGGTGCACCGGAAGACAGCATTCGTGACGCCTTGAGAGAAGCTATGGTAGAAAATATGCTCGGCAAGACGGTGGAACGTACAGTTTATGATTCCATGGGTACGGAAATTTGCCCGGCCGGCACGGCTCTTACGGAAGAGGCGATTGAACGGATTCTTTTGAGTGATGTAGAAGAAGTCAAGGTTCGCAACAATGATATTCGCGGTGTTGAAGTTACGGCTATTGTTGAAGGCGACGGCATTATCGAACCTTTGGAAGACCGAATTGTGGGCAGAACGGCTGCGGAAACCTTATTCAACAAGGATACGGGAGAAGTGATTGTTCCCATTAATGAAGAAATTATGGAAGAACAGGCGAAGGAAGTCGTTAAGTATTACGACAAAGTTCGTATTCGTTCCGTTCTTACTTGCCATAGCCGTTACGGCGTTTGCGCTAAATGCTACGGTCGTGACCTCGGCACGGGCGGTAAGGTCAATGTAGGTGAGTCGGTCGGTATCATTGCGGCTCAATCCATCGGTGAACCGGGCACACAGTTAACTATGCGTACCTTCCACACCGGCGGCGTTGCATCGGCAGGCGATATTACCCAAGGTTTGCCGCGTGTCGAAGAATTGTTTGAAGCCCGTAAGCCGAAGGGCAATGCTATTGTCACGGAAATTGACGGCGTTGTTACAATTACGGAAAAAGAAGATCATGAGGATATTCATATTGTTCATGTTACGGCTGAAGACGGCGACGAACGGAGTTACACCATTCCGTACGGAGCTCATTTGGTAGTTCATGAAGGAGATGTTATTGAAAAGGGTAGCCGTATTACGGCCGGCTCCATTAATCCCCATGATATCCTGAGAATTCAGGGTGTCGAAGCTACGCAGCGTTATCTGGTATATGAAGTACAAAAGGTATACAAATCTCAAGGTGTTGAAATTAATGATAAGCACATTGAAGTTATTGTTCGCCAGATGCTACGTAAGATGAAGATTGAAGATGCCGGTGATGCGGATGTATTGCCGGGAGACTATGTAGAACTGAATGCTTACGAAGAAATGAATCGTCGCATTCAGGCTGCAGGCGGTAAACAGGCGGAAGGCAAGGCACTGCTCCTCGGTATTACCAAGGCGGCCTTGGCTACGGAATCCTTCTTATCCGCCGCGTCCTTCCAGGAAACGACTCGCGTACTTACGGACGCTGCTATTAAAGGGAAGGTTGACCCCTTGCTAGGCTTGAAAGAAAATGTTATTATCGGCAAGCTGATTCCTGCCGGTACGGGTATGAGCCGTTATCGTAAGGTAAAGGTTGTTAAGCCCATTTCTCTCGTTGAGTACGAGGAAGAAGACCCGATTTTGTCGGATTCCGTTGCTATTGACGGAGAATAATCCATATAAGTCCGTTCGGGTATGGAGGAATGTACCTCCTCCGGACGGATACTACAAAGGGACTCGCTTATAAGCGAGTCCCTTTGTAGTATCTATTGCAATACCTGTATGGTTGTAGATTGTTAAAAGGATGATATATTCGGTATAATGAATATGACTGCATGTCTAAAAATGCATATGAACAAGTGTATCGTATGCCCTTTATGAAGGAGGCTTAATTATGTTAGGAAATTTTAAATATGAAAACCCTACGGCTTTATACTTCGGTAATAAGGCGATGGATTATTTACACAGAGAACTCCCCAAATACGGGAAGAACGTTGTGCTCATTTACGGCGGCGGCTCTATTAAAAAGAACGGTATATATGACCGCGTAATGGAAATTTTAAAAGAAAACGATAAGAATGTAGTTGAAGATGCGGGCGTTATGCCTAACCCTACGCTGGATAAAGTATTGGAAGGCCGAGAAATAGCCAGAAATCACAAGGCGGACTTACTGCTTGCCGTCGGCGGCGGTTCGGTTATCGATTATGCTAAGGCCGTATCCGTATCCGTTCATACGGAAGGAGATCCGTGGGAAAAATTCTTTGCAGGTCGTGAAAAGCCGTCTGATAATGTTGTGCCCGTCGGTTGCGTATTGACCATGGTCGGCACGGGTTCGGAAATGAACAGTGGTTCCGTTATTACCAATACGGCTCAAAAGCGCAAGGTCGGCAGAAGCTTTGGCGAACAGGTGTGCCCGAGGTTTGCCGTCCTGAACCCCGAATATACGTACACCCTTCCTCAGTATCAAATGGTAGCCGGTATCTTCGATATTATGTCGCATATACTGGAACAGTATTTTAGCGGTGAAGACGATAATACGTCCGACTATCTGTCCGAAGGCTTACTTCGCTCCTTGATTCATGCAAGCCGTATTGCCGTAAAGAATCCGACGGATTATGAAGCCCGCAGTAATATTATGTGGACGGCAACTTGGGCTTTAAACTCTTTAATCGGTAAGGGCAAGTCTCAAGATTGGATGGTACATATGCTCGGTCAGTCTATCGGTGCCTTTACGGATGCTACGCACGGCATGACATTGGCGGCCGTATCCTTACCGTACTATCGTCATATTATGTCGGCCGGACTGGCAAAATTCAAACGCTATGCCGAAAACGTCTGGGATGTAGACGGTACGGGTAAGAGTGATGAAGAAATTGCGTCTGAAGGGTTGCAGCGTATGGAATCGTATATGAAAGAAATCGGCGTCGTTCTTCATGCAGCCGAGCTGGGAATGACTGAAGATATGGTTGAAGGTATAGCCGAAGGAGTCAGCATTTTAAAAGGCGGCTACAAAGAATTGACTCGACAGGAAGTAATCGATATTTTAAAACAGAGTATGTAAGCTATGAAATAAATAGTGTGTAGATTTATAGAAGGGTTCTTGCATTGGTGCAAGAACCCTTCTTGTGTCTTACGTTTCGCTTAGTCAAGTGATTTCAGCAATCTTGTGTCTTTCATTCGTTTAAGTCCTTTGTGAGACAGCTTATAGATGCCGTTTTCTACAACCAGTAAGTTTTGTTTCATCAGGCGACGAGTGATTTTTTTTAAAAAACGCGGTGACCAGTGCAGGTGTTCGTGGATGGTACCCGTACCGTTTTCCACAGGAGCGCAAGGCGTATTCTGGTGGGTAAAGACGTGAAATAAGAGGGTTTCTTCGCCGTAGCGGACATGTAGATGTCTGCGATAACGTATTTTGGCTATAATCCCGACTTGCGGTGAGGCGATAAGGGTCATCATGAAGACCAGACCTATGACGGACGCCACCATTCCGGCAATAGAGGTGTTCAGAAAAAAAGCGGCTTGCGTGCCGCTTACTGCTGCACCGACGGCGATGAGAACGGCACCGAGGATCATCTTCGTTACGGACTTGGCGAATAAATAGGCGACGGCCGCGGGACCTATCATTAAAGCGATGACCAAGATAGCTCCGACAGCTTGAAAGGATACAACGACTGTCAATGACACGGAGGTCATTAGCAGGTAATGTAGAAGGTGCGGTCGAAAGCCGTAAAATGCAGCGAGCAAGGGATCAAAGGTGGACAATTTCAACTCTTTTGACAGGCAGATTGTCATAAGGAGATTCAATAAGCAGATACAACTTGTCGACCAAAGTGCGGCAGGTCCTGCGTCGAAGCCATTTAATGTCAGTCGGTCGAAGGGGGCGAAGGCGATTTCTCCCAGTAAAACCGTATCCGTATCCAAATGGAGATGACTGCCGTAAAGAGTGATTAAGATAACGGCAAGGGAAAAGAGAAGAGGAAAGATAATGCCTACCGAAGCATCTTCGGCAAAGAGACGGGTACGGCACAGTAACTCCGACAGCCAAACCGTCAAAATGCCCGTAGCGGCAGCACCCAGAACCAGCAAAGGCGAGGTCAGATCTTTTGTGAAGAAAAAGGCAACCACAATGCCTAAAAGGACGGTATGAGTAATGGCATCGGCTGTCATAGACATACGTCTTAAGACCAAAAACACGCCGGGAATACTGCAAGCCACGGAGACGACCGTAATAATCAAAAGTATCTCAGTTTGTGCGCTCATAAGATACGATACACCTCCTTAAACGTCGATATATAACTCCGTACTTGGGCGAAAAAAGGAGGCTGATGAATACAATCGTTGATAAGCAGACGATAATCGCCGGCCCTGTAGGCAGTTTGGTAACGGAGGCACTCCAAATCACACCGCCGATGCCCGAGAGTGCTCCGAAGAAGCCGGCCAGTGTAATCATAGTGCCTAATTTGTCGGTCCATTGTCGGGCTGCCGCCGCAGGGGCAATCAGTAGAGAGCTTATGAGAACGGCTCCTACGGTTTGAATACCGATGATTACGGTTAAAAGAAGCATGCCGCGATATAGGACAGTTACTGACGTAACGGGTATTTGTAAGGTGCGGGCGTATTCTTCATCAAAGGATGTCAGCTTGAGTTCCTTCCAAAAAATAAGTACAAGCAGGATTATCAGTACGGCCGCGGCCGAAGTCAAATAGACATCTTTTATCATCATAGAGGCGGCCTGGCCGAAAATAAACTTTGCAAGACCTGCTTGAGAGGCGTTGTCAAGGCTTTGGATATAGGTAAGTAAGACCATACCGAAGCCGAAGAAAGAAGATAAGAGAGTTGCCAGGATTGCGTCGAATTTTATTTTTGTGTAACGCACGGTCAAGGCGATGAGCCAGGATGTTATAAGTGACGACACGGCAGCACCGGTCAACAGCCATACCGTATCTTTCGTACCGCTCCATAAGAAAGCCAGAGCAATGCCGGGAAGGGCTGCATGAGAGAGGCCGTCGCCGATAAGACTTTCTTTGCGTAAGACGGCGAAGGTACCGACAACGCCGGCCGTTAAGCCGAGTAGCGCCGCACCTACGATAATGATCCAAAAGGTGTATTCGTTCCAAAGATTCATAGGACGACCTCTTGCAGGTTATAAGTTTCTTTCAAAGAGGCGGGGGTGAAGACCTCAGATGTTTTACCGCAGGCCACGGTACGAACATTGAGTAGAGTGACCCAGTCGAAATAGGAGCGGACAGTATTCAAATCGTGATGGACGACAATGACTGTTTTGCCTTTACTCTTCATTTCTTTGAGTATAGTGATAATCGTTTCTTCCGTTTTTTTATCGACTCCCTTGAACGGTTCGTCCATGAAATAGATTTCTCCGTCCTGAACCAGGGCGCGGGCCAGGAATACCCGTTGTTGTTGGCCGCCGGATAATTGTTTGATTTGCCTGTTTCCGTAATCGGCCATACCGATTTTTTCCAGTGTACGTAAGGCCAATTCCCGCTCTTTCTTGCCGGGTCTTCGAAACCACCCCAGATGTCCGTAACGTCCCATGAGGACGACATCCAAAACGGTTGTAGGAAAATCCCAATCGACGCTGCCGCTTTGCGGTACATATACGATTTGCTTTTTATCTTCTTTAAACACGCTCAAGGTACCGTTTACATAAAACTTAACGCGACCGGAAATGGTAGGGATAAGGCCCAGAGCTGCCTTTAAAAGCGTGGATTTACCGGCCCCATTAGGACCGAGCACGGCAGCCAGAGCCCCTTGAGGGACCTTCATATCCACGTCCCAGAGAACGGGATGCCTGTCATAGGCTACGGTCATATCTTCTATTTCTACAGCCCAGTTCACAGTGTACCTCCCTATTTTAAGGCGTCGACAATCGTGTCTATATTTGCTTTTATCATACCGATGTACGTACCGGCCGGATGGGTCGTCGTATCGAGAGAGTCGGAGTATAGTTCTCCGCCGACAACTACGTTCCAACCTTTGGCCCGGCAAGCTTCCTGGACTGCTTCAATCGTTTTGTGAGGCACTGACGATTCCACAAAAATGGCCTTTATTTTATGGTCCGTAATAAATTGCACCAAGTCGGCCATGTCGCGAGTACCGGCTTCAGAGGCCGTACTTACGCCTTGCAGACCGCGTACTTGAAAGCCGTAGGCACGAGAAAAATACTGAAAAGCGTCATGTGCCGTTACGAGGATACGCGAATTTTCCGGAATTTCGGCACTCCTTTTTTTGACATACTCGTTCGTTTCGTCTAGTTGGTGCAAATAAGTTTGTGTTCTTTCCTTGTAACGGGCGGCGTGCTCAGGATCTTTTTCAGCCAGAGCTTTTTCTACGGCTGTAGCCGCTTTTTTCCAATTTTCCACGTCAAACCAAATATGCGGGTCTTGGGCAGCCGCACCTTCGTTTTCGAAGGTCAGAATGCTTTCCGCAGGAAGACTGTCGGCTACGTAAACGATAGAGATTCCCTTGTTTTCAACGTTTTTCAAAACATCTCCCATTTTTCCTTCCAAATGAAGGCCGTTGCAAACAATGAGGTCTGCACCGGATAAGGTTGTTACATCGCCGGCGCCGGCCTGATAAAGGTGGGGGTCTACGCCGGGGCCCATGAGCCCTGTCACGGTCACATCGTCACCGCCGATTTGAGAAACCAAGTCTGTAAGCATGGTAGTCGTAGCTACGACATGAAGCTTTTCGCCTTTTTTTGTCGGTTGCGATTGACTGCCGCAGGCCGTAAGAAAGAGTAGGCATAAGGACATCAAAAGAAATAGTGAAAGCAGTCGTTTTTTCATAAAGCCTCCTTAGAAAAAATGAACATAAGGTTTCCAGATATCATACTTTACTTAAGAATATCATAAATGATATTTATTCTCAAATAAAATAAGGGAAATCGGTGAAGTCAGGTTTCATAAGACGAGGAATATGAAATACCCGGAAACGTGTAATAATGAACGGTGAATTCGTGCAGTTTATCGGTGCAAAAGGATTGACAGACAAAAGGGGGAATGATAAAATACGTAAGTGTTGCAGTGTGTGCAACATTTATTTTTGCGGGTAAGGGGTGTGTTTCGTGAGCTTGGAAAGTTTGCGTACGGCGAGAAAAACAGTCGGTGCGAAACAAACGTTAAAGGCGATGAAGCGGAACGAAGTGTCCGCAATATATATTGCTAAAGACAGCGATGAGGCTGTCATTCGTCCTTTGACGGACTGCGCCGCCCAAATGGATATAATCGTCGACTCGACGTATACTATGGAAGAATTGGGCGAGGCCTGTCGTATTAAAGTAAAGGCGGCGGCCGTAGGTCTGTTAAAGTAATTTCGGTAATATCATCTAAAGGGACATTCCCGGTGATGATTACAAATATAAATCTAATTGTTTAGAGAGGAGGTGCCCATATGCCGACAATTAACCAATTGGTTCGTAAAGGTCGTCAGACATCCGTTAAGAAATCGACGGCTCCGGCCTTGAAAGAATGCCCGCAAAAGCGCGGTGTCTGCACTCGTGTGTACACAGCTACGCCGAAGAAGCCTAACTCCGCTTTGCGTAAGGTTGCTCGTGTTCGCTTGACGAACTCTATCGAAGTAACGGCTTATATCCCCGGCATTGGTCACAATTTACAGGAACACAGTGTTGTATTAATTCGCGGCGGTCGTGTCAAGGACCTTCCGGGTGTACGTTATCACATCGTGCGCGGCGCTTTGGATACTGCAGGTGTTGCAGATCGTAAGCAGTCCCGTTCGAAATACGGCGCTAAAAAGAGCAAATAATTTTTGCCGCAGTAATTGATAACTTACATTTAAGGAGGAATTAGACATGCCTAGAAAAGGCCCCGTGCCGAAGCGCGATGTATTGCCGGATCCGGTATATCATTCCAAACTCGTTACGCGCTTCATTAACAAAGTAATGTTGGACGGTAAAAAGGGTGTTGCCGAATCCATCGTTTATGATGCATTCGATATTATCCGTTCCAAAATGAATAAAGACCCTATGGAAGTATTTGAACAGGCTTTGAACAACGTTATGCCTGTATTGGAAGTTCGTGCTCGCCGTGTCGGCGGTGCTAACTACCAGGTTCCCGTTGAAGTTCGTGCAGATCGCAGATTGTCCCTCGGTATCCGTTGGACTGTAGGCTATGCGCGTAAACGCGGTGAACGTACAATGAAAGAAAAACTTGCTGCCGAATTGATGGACGCATTCAACAATACCGGCGCCGCTATCAAAAAGAAAGAAGATACTCATAAGATGGCGGAAGCAAACAAAGCGTTCGCTCATTATCGTTGGTAAGAGTAAGTTACTACTATTGAGGAGTGGAAGAACATCGTGGCAAGAGAATATTCCTTGGAAAAAACAAGAAATATCGGTATCATGGCTCACATCGATGCCGGTAAAACCACGACGACGGAACGTATCCTTTTCTATACCGGCCGTGTACATAAGATCGGCGAAGTCCATGACGGCGCCGCTACTATGGACTGGATGGCACAGGAACAGGAACGCGGTATTACGATCACGTCCGCAGCTACGACAGCTCATTGGAAAGATCACCGCATTAACATCATCGATACTCCGGGGCACGTTGACTTCACAGTCGAAGTTGAACGTTCCTTGCGTGTACTCGACGGCTCCGTTGCCGTTTTCTCTGCAAAAGGCGGTGTAGAACCTCAGTCTGAAACCGTATGGCGTCAGGCTGAACACTACAAGGTTCCGCGTATTGCATTTATTAACAAGATGGATACGACCGGTGCGGACTTCCTGAATTGTGTCGACATGATGAAGGATCGTCTCCAAGCCAATGCCGTAGCCATTCAGCTTCCTATCGGTGCTGAAAATGACTTCACCGGTATTGTCGACCTCGTAACGATGAAGGCCGAAATTTACGGTGATGACCTGGGCAAACAAATCGATATCGTTGAAATTCCCGACGATATGAAGGACCAGGCCGAAGAATATCATCAAATCATGGTAGAAGCCATCTGTGAAACGGATGACGCTCTCATGGAAAAATACTTGGAAGGTGAAGAACTTTCCGTAGATGAATTGAAAAAGGCTATTCGTAAAGCGGTTGTAACGAACGCTATGTTCCCCGTACTGTGCGGTTCGGCGTACAAGAACAAGGGTGTTCAGATGTTGCTCGACGCAGTTGTCGACTACATGCCGTCGCCTTTGGATATTCCGCCCGTAGCGGGCATTATTCCCGGTTCTGAAGAACCGGCTGAACGCAAGGCGGACGACAAAGAACCGTTCTCCGCGTTGGCGTTCAAAATTATGGCTGACCCCTTTGTAGGGAAACTCGCTTTCTTCCGCGTGTACTCCGGTACTCTCGATGCGGGCACGTATGTGTTCAACTCGACAAAGGGCAAGAAGGAACGTGTCGGCCGAATCTTACGTATGCACGCTAACCACCGTGAAGAAGTTCAGACGGCGTACACCGGTGATATCGGTGCCATTGTCGGCCTGAAGGATACAACGACGGGGGATACGTTGTGCGACGAAAAGAACCCCATTATTTTGGAAAAAATGGAATTCCCCGAACCGGTTATTTCCGTAGCTGTTGAACCGAAGACGAAAGCCGACCAGGAAAAGATGGGCGTTGCCCTTGCTCGCTTGGCCGAAGAAGATCCGACGTTCAAAGTTAAGACGGATGCCGAAACGGGTCAGACCATTATCTCCGGCATGGGCGAATTGCACTTGGATATCATCGTTGACCGTATGGCTCGTGAATTCAAGGTAGAAGCTAATGTCGGCAAACCGCAGGTTGCATACCGTGAAACGATTCGCAAGACTGTTAAACAGGAAGGCCGTTTCGTTCGTCAGTCCGGCGGTCGCGGTCAGTACGGCGATTGCTGGCTCGAACTGATTCCTCAGGAACCGGGGGCGGGTTTCGAGTTTGAAAACAAGATTGTCGGCGGCGCTATTCCTCGTGAATATATCGGATCTGTCGAAGCCGGTGTAAAAGAAGCGATGGAAACGGGTGTTCTTGCAGGCTTCCCGATGGTAGATATTAAGGTTGTCGTTTTCGACGGTTCGTACCATGATGTCGACTCTTCGGAAATGGCCTTCAAGATTGCCGGTTCTATGGGCTTCAAAGAAGGTGCGCGTAAAGCGGATCCCGTACTTCTCGAACCGTATGTTAAGGTTGAAGTCGTTGTCCCCGAAGATTACATGGGCGATGTTATCGGCGACTTAAACTCTCGCCGCGGTCGTGTAGACGGAATGGAAATGCGCAGCGGTGCGGAACACATTAATGCGTTCGTACCCTTGGCTGAAATGTTCGGTTATGCAACGGACTTGCGTTCCAAGACGCAGGGTCGCGGTGTTTATACAATGACTTTCGACCACTACGAAGAAGTTCCTAAGAATGTAGCGGAAAAAGTTATCAGCGAAAAAGGCTAATTTTAATCGCATTGGAGGAAATGTACAATGGCAAAAGAAAAATACGAAAGAACCAAACCCCATGTCAATATCGGCACGATCGGTCACGTTGACCACGGCAAGACGACATTGACGGCAGCAATTACGAAAGTATTGTCCGAAAAAGGCTATGCTGAATTCTCCGACTATGCTAACATCGATAAAGCACCGGAAGAACGTGAACGCGGTATTACGATCAATACGGCACACGTAGAATATCAGACAGACAAACGCCACTATGCACACGTTGACTGCCCGGGCCATGCCGATTATGTAAAGAACATGATCACCGGCGCAGCACAGATGGACGGGGCTATCCTCGTAGTATCGGCAGCTGACGGCCCCATGCCGCAGACACGTGAACACATCCTCCTGGCACGTCAGGTAGGCGTACCGGCTATGGTTGTATTCTTGAATAAAGCGGACCAGGTTGACGATCCGGAATTGATTGAACTCGTAGAAATGGAAGTTCGTGAACTTCTCAGCTCCTACGATTTCCCCGGCGATGAAATCCCCATCGTAGTAGGTTCGGCATTGAAAGCTCTCGAAGGCGACGAAGATGCTAAAAAAGCGATTCTCGAATTGATGGACGCTGTCGATGACTACATTCCGACGCCTGACCGTCCGACGGATCAGCCGTTCTTGATGCCTGTCGAAGACGTATTCACCATTACGGGTCGCGGTACGGTAGCAACGGGCCGTGTAGAACGCGGAACGGTAAAAGTCGGCGATACGGTAGAAATCGTAGGTATGCAGGCAGAAGCGAAATCGACGGTTGTAACGGGCGTAGAAATGTTCCGTAAGCTCCTCGACATGGCAGAAGCAGGCGACAATATCGGTGCATTGCTCCGTGGTGTAGATCGTAAAGAAATCGAACGCGGCCAGGTATTGGCAAAGCCCGGTTCCATTCATCCGCACACGAAGTTCAAAGCACAGGTATACGTATTGACGAAAGATGAAGGCGGCCGTCATACGCCGTTCTTTACGAACTATCGTCCTCAGTTCTACTTCAGAACGACGGACGTAACGGGCGTTATCCAGTTGCCGGAAGGCGTAGAAATGTGCATGCCCGGCGATAACGTAAAAATGGAAGTTGAATTGATCACGCCGATTGCTATCGAAGTAGGTTTGCGTTTCGCTATTCGCGAAGGCGGCCGTACGGTAGGTGCCGGTGTCGTATCGGAAATCGAACAGTAAGATTTCTTATAAACGAAAATCTCCCTTGTTTAGGCAAGGGAGATTTTTTGTCGACCATTGGTCGACCATAGAATGTTCAATACGAAAAGACAAAGTTTTCTCTAAAAGAATCGGAACCGTACTTTTCGTAAAAACGTCTTTTTAGCGAGGAAAAAGGCTTGGAATTCAGGCAAAAACAGCTTGCATGGCTTTGCGATTTGTAGTAAAATAGTCAAGTACGTGGCACTGGGATTCGTATGCCCTTTTTGTGGCCGCGTAAAAAACTATGAAACGGGATGTTGCCCGTCTTTCGGGGAAACTCCCGCGGAGCAGTTCGTTCCGTGAAACGAACGATAGGAGGAATTACGTAATGGCAAAACAGGAAAGAATCAGAATTCGCCTCAAAGCGTATGATCACAAGACATTGGATCTGAGCGCGGCGAAAATCGTCGACACGGCGAAACGGACAGGAGCAATGGTATCCGGACCGATTCCGCTTCCGACGGAAAAGAACATTTTCACGATTCTTCGTTCTCCTCATGTGAACAAAGATTCTCGTGAACAGTTCGAATTACGCACTCATAAGCGTCTTATCGACATTTTGAATGCATCACCCAAAACCGTTGATGCGCTCATGAGACTGGATCTTCCGGCAGGCGTAGACATTCAAATCAAATTATAGGAGGAGGTGCGATTATGTCTAAAGCTATTTTGGGTAAGAAATTGGGCATGACTCAGGTCTTTACTGAAGAAGGCGCTGTAGTCCCCGTAACTGTCGTAGAAGCTTCCCCGAATGTAGTGGTTCGTGTTAAGACGGTTGATACGGACGGTTACAATTCGATTCAGCTCGGCTACGGCGAAATCAAAGAAAAACACTTAACCAAACCCGTTAAGGGTCAGTTCGACAAAGCAGGCGTAAGTCCTGTGAAGTATTTGCGCGAACTGCGTCTGACAGATACACCGGAATATACGGTAGGCCAAACTCTGGCAGCTGATATTTTCGCAAGCGGCGATCTCGTCGACGTAGTTGGCACCACAAAAGGTAAGGGGTTTGCCGGCACGATTAAACGTCACGGTTTCCACCGCGGACCTATGGGACACGGTTCCAAATCTCATCGTGAACCCGGTTCTCTCGGACCTATGATTTCCGGTGGTGGCGGTAAAGTCATCAAAGGTAAAAAGCTTCCTGGACAAATGGGCGGCAATCAGGCAACAGTTCTTCACCTTTCGGTTGTTAAAGTCGATACGGAAAAGAACATCATCTTGATTAAAGGCGGTATCCCGGGCCCTAAAGGCAGCATCGTAATGATTCGTGATACTGTAAAACCCAGATAATATTGTCAAACAGGAAGGAGGATAATATAAATGCCGAAAGTAAGTACGTATAATATTGCCGGTGCGCAAACCGGTGAAATGGAATTAAACGACAGCGTATTTGGCGTTGAAGTGAACGAAGCTGTCATGAGACAGGCTGTTCTCCGTCAATTGGCCAACGAACGCTTGGGCACACATGCTACTAAAACGAGAGGTCTCGTACGCGGCGGCGGCAGAAAACCTTGGAAACAAAAAGGAACCGGCCGGGCACGTGTAGGCAGTACGCGCAGTCCTTTGTGGGTCGGCGGCGGTACGGTCTTCGGTCCGCAACCCCGTTCGTACGAACAGAAAATGCCTCGCAAGGCAAGACGTCTTGCTGTTAAATCCGCACTGAGCGATAAAGTTAACACGAACGAACTCTTCGTTCTTGACGAAATCGTTTTGGCGGCTCCGAAGACAAAAGAAGTCGTAAAAGTTGTTGACAACTTTAAGTTCTCCGGTGAAAAAGTCCTGTTTATTACGGACGGCGACGAAGTAATGGCTCGCTGCGCACGTAATCTTCAGGGCGTGAAGTCCGTATCTACGGAAAATATGAACATCTTCGATTTGTTACACTACACGAAATTGTTCATTACAAAGAGCGCTGTAGCTAAGATTGAGGAGGTGCTCGCATAATGATGATGCATGATATCTTGGTAAAACCGGTCATCACGGAAAAAACGACGATGATGATGTCTGATGGCAAATATACATTTAAGGTGTCGCTTCATGCCAATAAAATTGAAATCCGTAAAGCTGTAGAAGCTGTTTTCGGCGTCAAGGTCAAGAGTGTAAACACCATCCGCATGACAGGTAAATTCAAGCGTATGGGTAAATACATCGGCAAGCGCCCGGATTACAAGAAAGCCATCGTAACCCTTCATGAAGGCGAAACAATCGAATTCTTTGAAGGCGCTTAGGTAGAACGATATAAAGGAGGAGGCACCATATAATGGCCATTAAATCATTTAAACCGTACTCCGCTGGCCGTCGCTTCATGACCGTTTCGACGTTTGAAGATATTACGACGTCCAAACCGGAAAAGTCCTTATTGGCTAAGTTGACCAATAAAGGCGGTCGCAATAACAGCGGTAAGATGACGGTTCGTCACCAAGGCGGCGGACATAAACGTCGCTATCGTATAATTGATTTTAAACGAATTAAAGATAATATTCCGGCGAAAGTAGCTACGATCGAATACGATCCTAACCGCTCCGCTAACATCGCACTGCTCAACTATGCAGACGGCGAAAAGAAATATATCATTGCTCCCCACGGTCTTACAGTCGGTACAGTCGTTGTATCCGGTCCTGAATCGGATATTAAAATCGGCAATGCATTGCCTTTGGGACGTATTCCTCTCGGTACGGTTGTACACAACGTGGAATTGAAAATCGGTAAAGGCGCTCAGCTCGTTCGCTCTGCCGGTTCTTCGGCGCAGCTTATTGCTAAAGAAGGCAACTACGCACTCTTGCGTCTTCCTTCCGGCGAATTGCGTCAGGTTCATGTAAACTGCCGCGCTACAATCGGTGTGGTCAGCAACCCGGATCATGAAAACATCACAATCGGCAAAGCCGGTCGTAGCCGTTGGTTGGGCGTTCGTCCCGGTAACCGCGGTGTTGTTATGAACCCGTGCGATCATCCCCATGGCGGTGGTGAAGGTAAGTCGCCTGTCGGTCGTAAACGTCCGGTTACTCCTTGGGGTAAACCTGCTTACGGCGTGAAGACGCGTGACAAGAAGAAAGCTTCCAATAAGTTTATCGTGAAGAGACGCAAATAGGTCGTGAAAGGAGATATATAAGTGTCCAGATCCGTAAAGAAGGGCCCGTTTGTCGCTGCGCATCTCGTTAAGAAGATCGATGCAATGAACGAAGCCAACGAAAAGAAAGTAGTAAAAACCTGGTCTCGTGCATCTACGATTTTGCCGAACTTCGTCGGACATACGATTGCCGTTCACGACGGCCGTAAGCACGTGCCCGTATATGTTACAGAAGATATGGTTGGTCATAAATTGGGCGAATTCGCACCTACCCGTACATTTAAAGGCCACGCTAAATCGGAAAAAGTTACAAAATAAGGGAGGTAATGACAGATGGAAGCAAGAGCAATTGCTAAACACGTCCGTATCGCTCCCCGTAAAATCCGCATCGTAGCCGATTTGGTCCGGGGAAAAAATGTGAGCGAAGCTATGGCAATCTTGAAGTTTACACCGAAAGTCGGCTCCAAGGTTGTAGAAAAAGTCATTCGCTCTGCAGCAGCCAATGCGGAACATAACAATGATATGAATGTCGATGCTTTGTACATTTCGGAAATTTTCGTTGACCAAGACTCGACAATGAAACGTATCCATCCGCGTAGCCGTGGACAGGCTTTCAAAATTCTTAAAAAATCCAGTCATGTGACTGTAGTAGTAAAAGAAAGAGCGTAAGGAGGGAAATGTAGTGGGTCAAAAAGTAAATGCCCATGGGTTTCGTGTCGGTGTTGTAAAACCTTGGGATGCCAAATGGTATGCTGAAAAAGACTATGCAACACTTTTGAACGAAGACGTACGAATCCGTGAATTCTTAAAGAAACAGCTCTATATCGCAGGTGTTTCCCGTATTGAAATCGAACGTTCCGCAAAACGGATCAAGTTGATTATTCACACTGCAAAACCGGGTATGGTTATCGGCCGCGGCGGTGCAGGTATTGAAGATATTAAAAAAGCATTGAAGGCTTTCACGGATAAAACCGTAGACGTTAACATTGCTGAAATTAAACAGTCCGAATTGGACGCTACACTTGTAGCTGAAAATGTGGCAAGCCAGTTGGAACGCCGTATCGGCTTCCGTCGTGCCATGAAGCAGAGCATCGGCCGCACCATGCGTATGGGTGCACAGGGTATTAAAATCATGTGCTCCGGTCGTCTCGGCGGTGCTGAAATCGCACGTAGCGAAAGCGTACGTGACGGTTCCATTCCTTTGCATACAATCCGTGCGGATATTGATTACGGTACGGCAGAAGCACATACAACGTACGGTTGTATCGGTATCAAATGCTGGATTTACAAAGGTGAAATTTTACCGGAAGCTAAAAAAGCTCCGCAAAATAAGCGTGAAGGGAGTGCTAAGTAATGTTAATTCCGAAACGAGTAAAGCATCGTAAACAGTTCCGCGGTCGCATGAAAGGTACTGCTCAACGCGGTAACAAAGTCGCTCACGGCGATTACGGTTTAGTTGCACTCGAACCGGCTTGGATTACCAACCGTCAAATCGAAGCAGCCCGTATTGCTATGACACGTTACATCAAACGTGGCGGCAAAGTTTGGATTAAAATTTTCCCGGACAAGCCGATTACGGCAAAACCGGCGGAAACACGTATGGGTTCCGGTAAGGGCTCGCCCGAATACTGGGTAGCAGTTGTTAAACCGGGCCGCGTACTCTTCGAAATGGGCGGTGTAAATCCGACTATCGCTCGCGAAGCTATGCGTCTTGCAGGCCATAAGCTGCCGATCAAGACTAAGTTTGTTGTCAAAGGTCAGGAATTAGGTGGTGAACAAAATGAAGGTTAAAGAAATCCGTGCTCTGAGCGCTGCCGAAATGGATGAAAAGGTGGTTAGCCTTAAAGAAGAATTGTTTAACCTCCGTTTTCAACATGCGACCGGCCAATTAGAAAATCCTATGCGCATTCGTGAAGTCAAGAAAACGATTGCTCGCATTAAAACGGTTCAACGTGAAGCAGAATTACATGCATAAGCCGGTAAGGTTAATCTAAAAGGAGGTCACACATACAGATGGAAAGAAATGAACGTAAGGTCCGCGTAGGCAAAGTCGTCAGCGATAAAATGGATAAGACCGTTGTCGTTGCCGTTGAATACAAAGAACAGCATGACTTGTACAAGAAACCTGTCATCTCGACTGTAAAGTTCAAAGCTCATGATGAAAACAACGAATGCCGTATCGGTGATATCGTACGCATCGAAGAAACCCGTCCCTTGTCTAAACAAAAACATTGGCGAGTCGTAACGGTAGTAGAAAAAGCTAAATAAGCTTCGATTAATTAGGAGGTTAAGCCATGATTCAGCAAGAAACGATGTTGAATGTTGCCGATAACACCGGTGCCAAAAAAGTTTTGTGCATCCAGGTCATGGGTGGCTCGTATCGCAAATACGGTAATATCGGTGATATCATCACTGCGACTGTTAAAGATGCAACACCCGGAGGCGTTGTCAAGAAAGGCGACGTTGTCAAGGCTGTTATAGTTCGTTCGAAAAAAGGATTGCGTCGTGCCGACGGTTCGTACATTCGCTTCGATGAAAATGCAGCAGTCGTAATCAATGCAGATAAAAGCCCTAAGGGTACTCGTATATTCGGGCCGGTTGCCAGAGAGTTGCGTGAAAAAGATTTCATGAAGATCATCTCCTTGGCTCCGGAAGTATTATAACGGAGGAGGTGTTCTAATATGGGAAAAATGCACGTTAAAACCGGTGATACGGTAGTTATCATCGCAGGTAAAGATAAGGGCAAACAAGGCAAGGTCATTGCGGCATACCCGAAAAAAGACCGCGTTGTCGTAGAAGGCCTGAACCAAGTAAAACGCCATACGAAACCGAGTCAGAACAATCCTCAAGGCGGTATTATTACGAAGGAAGCTCCCATTCACGTTTCCAACGTTATGCTCGTCGATCCGGAAAGCGGCAAACCGACTCGCGTAAAAACGGTTACGCAGGCGGACGGAACGAAGGTACGTACGGCCGTAAAGAGCGGCAAAGCTATCTAATAAGAAGGGAGGGCCTTGAGAGTGTCCAGATTAAAAGACAAATACCTTTCCGAAGTAGTGAAAGGATTACAGGAAAAATACAACTACAAGAATGTCATGGAACTTCCGAAGGTAACTAAGGTCGTTATCAACATGGCAGTAGGCGAAGCTGTTACGAACTCCAAAGCGTTGGACGCAGCAGTCGGCGATATGACAATTATCTCCGGCCAGAAGCCTATCATTACGAAAGCAAAGAAATCCATTGCTGCATTCAAAGTTCGTGAAGGCATGAATTTGGGTTGCAAAGTCACGCTTCGCGGCGAACGGATGTATGAATTCCTCGATAAATTGATGAACTTGGCATTGCCCCGTGTACGTGACTTCCACGGTATCAGCGCAACGGGTTTTGACGGCCGCGGCAACTATACGCTCGGCTTGAAAGAACAGCTGATTTTCCCGGAAATCGAATATGACAAGATCGATAAAGCTCGCGGCATGGATATTACAATTGTAACGACAGCCAAGACCGACGAAGAAGGTCGCGATATGTTGACGTTAATGGGCATGCCTTTTGAAAAGCAATAATAAGGAGGAAATCATAGATGGCAAAGAAGTCGATGCTTGAACGCGAAAAGAAACGCGAAAAAATGGTAGCCAAATATGCGGCACTCCGTGCTGAATTAAAGGCTAAAGGCGACTACGAAGCACTTTCCCAGTTACCGGCAAACGCATCTCCCGTACGTCTGCACAATCGTTGCAAAGTAACGGGTCGCCCCCATGGCTACATGCGTAAATTCGGCATTAGTCGTATTACGTTCCGTGACTTGGCGTATAAAGGTCAAATTCCTGGCGTTCGTAAAGCCAGCTGGTAAGATAGAGACGAAGGGAGGTTTTTACACATGTCAATGTCCGATCCGATTGCGGATATGCTTACACGCATCCGTAATGCCAATTCGGCATATCACGAAAAGGTGGAAATGCCTGCTTCTACGGTTAAAGCTGCAGTGCTTAACATCTTGAAAGAAGAAGGCTTTGTTAAGAATTTTGAATCCGTTAACAACGGTAAAACTCTTAAAGTTACGTTGAAATACGGTTCCAATAAAGAAAAAGTAATCAGCGGCATTAAAAGAATTTCCAAACCCGGTTTGCGAGTTTATGCTAAGAAGGAAGAACTTCCGCGCGTACTCGGCGGTTTGGGGATTGCCGTAATCTCTACGTCTCAAGGCGTAATGAGCGACAAAACGGCTCGTAAATTAGGTCTGGGCGGCGAAGTTATCGCCTACGTCTGGTAAATTTTGGAGGTGTCGATATGTCACGAGTAGGTAGAATGCCTATTGATATCCCGGCAGGCGTAACGGTTAAAATTGACGGTCCCGTTATTTCCGTCAAAGGACCGAAAGGTGAACTGACCCGTACGCTCCACCAGGATATGAAAGTTACAGTACAGGACAACGTTATTACAGTAGAACGTCCGTCTGAAGAAAAAAATCACCGTGCACTTCACGGTCTTACGAGAGCTCTCGTTGCCAATATGGTAACAGGCGTAACCGAAGGTTTCACGAAGAATCTTGAAATTGTCGGCGTCGGCTACAGAGCACAAATGAAGGGCAATAAATTGGCTCTTACGCTCGGTTTCTCGCATCCGCTTGAACTTGATGTTCCCGAAGGTGTTAAGGTTGAATGCCCCAGTGCTACACAGATCGTAGTATCCGGTGCCAATAACGAACATGTCGGTGAATTTGCAGCGAAGATTCGCGGGTATCGTTTACCTGAACCGTATAAGGGCAAGGGTATTCGTTATGCAGGTGAACATGTACGTCGTAAAGCCGGTAAAGCCGGTACGAAGAAATAATAATTCGTTACTATAGAAAGGAGTGAATTCCTTGAAATCCAGTAAAAATGCGATTCGCGTAAAACGTCATTGGCGTTTACGTAAGCATATAAACGGGACGGCGGAACGCCCGCGTTTGAACGTATTCCGTAGCCTTAACAATATTTACGCTCAAGTAATTGACGATGTTAAGGGTGAAACATTGGTATCCGCCAGCACCTTGGACAAAGAATTGAAGGGCCAGGCTAGCGGCGGTAATAAAGCAGGTGCGGCACTGGTCGGTAAATTGGTTGCGGAACGTGCCGTTGCCAAAGGCATTACGACGGTTGTATTCGACCGCGGCGGGTATGTCTATCACGGTCGTGTAGCAGCGTTGGCCGACGCAGCACGCGAAGCAGGCTTGAAATTCTAATCAGGGAGGAAACAACACATGGCAAAAGTTGACCATACAGGTCTTGAGTTACAAGAAAACGTCGTATTCATCAACCGCGTTGCTAAAGTAGTTAAGGGCGGCCGCCGTTTTTCCTTCAGTGCGTTGGTAGTTGTCGGTGACGGCAACGGTCGTGTAGGCGCAGGATTAGGTAAAGCCGGCGAAGTTCCCGAAGCTATTCGCAAGGGCGTTGAAGATGCGAAAAAACATTTGGTTACAGTAAATCTTAAAAACGGTTCCATTCCGTATAAAACGACGGGTGTCTTCGGTGCAGGTAAGGTTATGTTGAAACCCGCTGCAGAAGGTACCGGCGTTATTGCAGGCGGCCCCGTTCGTGCCGTTCTGGAATTGGTCGGTGTACGTAATATCCTCACCAAGTCCCTCGGTTCTTCCAACCCCAACAACATGGTTCGTGCAACAATCGAAGGCTTGAGCCAGTTGAAGGACGTTAAAGAAGTGGCAGAACTCCGCGGTAAGACTGTAGAAGAAATTTACGGTTAATAAGGAGGGTACACATAATGGCACAAGTTAAAGTTACGCTCGTCCGCAGCTTGGCCGGCCGTCCGCAGGATCAGCGTGCGACCGTTACGGCTCTCGGCTTGCATAAAACGAACTCCAGCGTTGTCAAAGAAGCTACGCCTCAAATTAAGGGCATGCTTCATAAAGTACAGCACTTGATTAAAGTAGAAGAAATCTAATACAAAGGAGGTGCGCTGAATTGAAACTTCATGAAATGAGCATTATCCCCGGTTCCAAGAAGAAACGCAATCGTGTAGGTCGCGGTATCGGTTCCGGTAACGGCAAAACGGCCGGTAAAGGTATGAAAGGTCAGAATTCCCGTAGCGGCGGCGGTGTACGTCCGGGGTTTGAAGGCGGCCAGATGCCTTTGTATCGTTTACTTCCGAAACGCGGTTTCAAAAATGTTTGGGGCAAGGAATATGCGGAAGTTAACGTAGCAACATTGAATCGCTTTGAAGACGGAACGACGGTTGATCCGGTCGCTCTCGTTGAAGCCGGCATTTTGAAAAATGTCCGCGACGGCGTTCGTATCCTGGGTAACGGTGAATTGGAAAGAAAACTTACCGTCGTAGCTCAGGGCTTTACCAAGTCTGCACAGCAGAAAATCGAAGCAGCCGGTGGTAAAGTAGAGGTGATTTAAGGTGTTAGAAAGTATTCAGAACGTTCTGAACGTTCCCGAATTCCGTAAACGTGCAGTATTCACCTTAATCATGTTTATTATTTTCAGGCTCGGGGTGCACATTCCCGTGCCGGGCGTTGACGCAGCGGCTATTGAAGGCCTCTTCAACAGCGGTAATCTTTTCGGCTTGTTGGACTTGTTCTCAGGCGGGGCTCTTTCCAAGTTCTCCGTACTGGCAATGAGTATTACGCCGTATATCAATGCGTCAATTATTATGCAGCTTTTAACGGCCGTCGTTCCCACTTTTGAACAGTGGTCCAAGGATAATCAGGACGGACGTGATAAAATTCAGAAAGTTACTCGTTACGGAACGGTTCTTCTCGGCTTTATTCAGGCCTTTGCCATGAGTTATGCCTTGAAGGTCAACAATGCCTTAATCGATAACAGTTGGACGACAGTGCTTATGGTTGCCGTTATTCTTACGGCAGGCACGTGCTTCCTCATGTGGCTCGGTGATCAGATTACGGCAGGTGGTATCGGTAACGGTATTTCGCTGATTATTTTCGCCGGTATCGTGGCTCGCTTCCCGAACGGCGTAAATACGCTGTATCAATACGTGCAGGCAGGAACGATTAACATCTTCCAGGCGGCACTGTTTGCCTTAATCGCACTGTTCATGATCGTCATCGTCGTTGAGGTTACTCAAGGACAAAGACGTGTAAACGTACAGTATGCGAAACGTGTAGTAGGCCGTAAAATGTACGGCGGTCATTCGACGCACATTCCGTTAAAGGTCAATCAGGCCGGCGTTATTCCCATCATCTTCGCTTCATCGGTGTTGATGTTCCCGATTACGATTGCTCAGTTCATTCAGAATGATACGATTCAATGGCTGGCACAGGTCTTCGGTTGGGGGACGTTGGCTAATACGGTAGCTTATGCCGTGCTTATCATCTTCTTCACCTACTTCTATACGGCTATTTCTTTGAACATCCCGCAGATGACGGAGAATATGCAGAAGTATGGCGGGTTTATTCCCGGTATTCGTCCGGGCGAACCGACAGCACGGTATATTGACAGAATTATGACACGCATTACCTTGGCAGGTGCTTTTTTCCTCGCTTTCGTAGCAATCTTACCGAATTTTATCGGTTGGATTACGGGAATTCAAGGCGTCTACTTCGGCGGTACGGCAGTGCTTATCGTTGTCGGTGTTGCCATCGATACGATGAAACAGGCCGAATCGTTGGTACTCAATAAGCAGTACCAAGGCTTTGTGAAATAATAAGGAGGCAGTTTGAGTGTATATTCTCTTAATGGGCCCTCCGGGTGCCGGTAAAGGCACACAGGCCGAACGATTGATTGAAAAGTACGGCATTCCTCAAATTTCCACAGGCGATATGTTCCGTGCAGCAGTTAAGGAACAAACACCTTTGGGATTGGAAGCCAAAAAATACATGGATAACGGCCAGTTAGTTCCTGATGCCGTTACCATCGGTATTGTCAGAGAACGATTAGCCAAAGACGATTGCAAGAAAGGGTTTATCCTTGACGGATTCCCGCGTACGACGTCGCAGGCCGTATCTCTTGACGCTATCTTGAGTGATCTCGGTATTAAGTTGGACGGGGTCATCAACATTGCCGTTCCTGATGAAGAATTGGTTCGTCGTACGACGGGTCGACTCATTTGCCGCAGTTGCGGTGCAACCTACCACTTGACTTCGAAACCGCCTAAGGAAAACGGCGTTTGCGATAAGGACGGCGGCGAATTGTATCAGCGCGATGACGACAAAATGGAAACGGTTAAGAAACGCCTTGCCGTATATGCGGCACAAACCAAACCGTTGATCGACTACTATAAGAGTTCGAATTTGTATATCGAAGTAGACGGTCAACAGGGTATGGATTCCGTCTTCAACGCCATTGTAGCGAGTCTTGAAAAGGGCAAGTAACATGATTATTTTAAAGTCTAACCGCGAAATTGAGTATATTCGTGCAGCCGGAAGAATTACGGCAGACGCACTGATGCTCATGCGCGAACTTGCCGTGCCGGGTGTGACGACACAAGAACTGGACCGCCGTTGTGAAGAATATATTCGCAGTCAGGGTGCTTTTCCCAGCTGTAAGGGATACTATGGATTCCCGGCGACCATTTGTGCCAGCGTGAATGAAGAAGTCGTTCACGGTATTCCCGGTCATAGAAAATTACACGACGGTGATATTATCAGCGTCGATTTGGTTGTAAACAAAGACGGCTATCACGGTGATTCAACGATTACGATTCCTGTCGGCGATGTAGCACCTGATACTCTCAAGTTATTACAGGTTACGGAAGAATGTCTGTATAAGGGCATTGAACAAGCTGTAGCCGGCAAACACATGGGAGATCTCGGCCATGCCGTTCAGGCTCATGCCGAATCGTTCGGATACGGAGTGGTCCGCGATTATGTGGGTCACGGTATCGGAACGGATATGCATGAAGCCCCGGAAGTACCGAATTACGGTCGACCGGGCCACGGCATTGTCTTGGAAGAAGGGATGGTCTTGGCCATTGAACCGATGATTGCCATGGGTACTGAAAAGGTACGCCAGCTTGATAACGGTTGGACCGTTATTACGCAGGACAAGAAACCGGCCGCCCATTTTGAGCATACCGTTGCCATTACCGATCACGGTCCGGAAATCCTGACCTTACCGTCATAATGGACACGGTTCGTATTCCTGTCGGAATGACGGTTCTCAGTCTGGCAGGTAAAGATAAAGGAAGGGTGTATGCGGTTATCGGTACGGCTCAGGGGCCGTACGTGTACGTTGCCGACGGAAGGAAATATCCGAAAAGCGACTGCAAGAAGAAAAACTGCCGTCACTTACGGCCTTTGGGACCGAGTGCAAATCCCGACGCCTGTCGCGATGACTTGCACATACGTGAACTGGTAAAAAAAGGACAACGGAACATGACCGGGGAGGGTTAATACATGTCGAAGGAAGATGTTATTGAAGTTGAAGGCGTAGTTGTTGAAGCTTTACCGAACGCCATGTTTAAGGTAAAATTGGAAAACGACCACATTATTTTGGCTCACGTTTCCGGTAAGATGCGTATGAATTTTATCCGTATTCTGCCCGGTGACAGAGTCACCATGGAGCTTACGCCCTATGACTTGAGTCGCGGTCGTATTACATATCGCTTCAAGTAACTTTGCGTAGGAGGTAAATATGAAGGTAAAACCGTCAGTAAAAAAGATTTGCGATAAATGCAAAATCATTAAGCGCAAAGGCCGTGTAATGGTTATTTGCGAAAACCCGAAACATAAACAAAAACAAGGTTAATAGTCCGGAGGTGAAATATTAGATGGCACGTATAGCCGGCGTGGATTTACCGCGCGACAAACGAGTTGAAATTGGTTTAACATACATTTACGGTATCGGTCTTTCCTCTTCCCAGGAAATTCTTGCTAAAACGGGTATCAATCCGGATACACGCGTTCGCGATTTGACGGAAGACGAAGTACAGAAGATTCGTGAAACAATCGGTGAAGAATACAAGGTTGAAGGCGACCTCCGTCGTGAAACGGCATTGAACATTAAACGCCTTATTGAAGTAAACTCCTATCGCGGCAAACGTCATCGTTCGGGTCTGCCCCTTCGCGGTCAGCGCACGAAGACGAATGCTCGTACTCGTAAAGGTCCGAGAAAAGCGATTGCAGGTAAGAAGAAATAATATTTAAGTAAGGAGGGACACGATTTTGGCTAAGAACAATGTAAGAAGCAACAAAAGAAAAGAAAAGAAGCACGTAGAATCCGGTGCAGCTCATATCCGTTCTACATTCAATAATACGATCGTTACGATCAGCGATACAAAGGGCAACGCTCTTTCTTGGGCAAGTGCCGGCGGCCTCGGTTTCCGCGGTTCTCGTAAAAGCACTCCCTTTGCTGCACAGATGGCTGCTGAACAGGCTGCAAAAGCCGCTATGGAACACGGCCTTCGTCAGGTAGAAGTATTCGTAAAAGGCCCCGGTTCCGGACGTGAAGCCGCAATTCGCGCATTGCAGGCAGCTGGATTAGAAGTTAATTCCATTAAAGACGTTACCCCTATTCCGCATAACGGTTGCCGCCCGCCTAAACGGAGACGTGTATAATCAATAGCCCTTAGGCGATTGATTTTGATTCTGGAACGGGAGGATTTTCCACAATGAGTAATGACAATATCTTTAAAGTGACATCCGACATGCTTGACGGAGACGGAACGTTTGGAAAATTCGTATGCAAACCTCTTGATCGGGGTTATGGAATCACCTTGGGGAACAGCTTACGGCGCATTCTTTTATCGTCATTGGAAGGCGTAGCCATTACGTCCATTAAGATTGACGGTATTCTTCATGAATTTACGACCATCCCCGGCGTACGGGAAGATGTTTCGGAAATCATTTTGAACTTAAAACAGGTTCGAATGAAATTCCATAAGGAAGATCAGATGGAAGCGGATATTATTGTAGATATCTCCGGAGAATGCGATTTTACGGCAGCGGACCTCAACGTAAACTCAGACATAGAAATTTTAAACCCGACCCTTCATATAGCGACACTCGATGAAGATGCGCATATTCGTATGCAGTGCCATATCGAACGGGGTAAGGGCTATGTGCCCTCGACGAAGAACAAGAAGGATACGGACGTCATCGGCGTTATTCCTATCGACTCTATTTTCTCCCCTATTTTACGGGCTAAGTATGAAGTTGGTAATGTTCGGGTAGGCAACGAAATGGACTATGATTCGTTGACCATGGAAGTTTTGACGGACGGCAGCCTTACGGCAGAAGATGCTATGGCGGAATCAGCCAGCATTTTGTCGTCCTACTTAGAAAAAATCAAACAACTGGCTGCTCCGGGTCGAAACTTGCAACAAGGTAAGTTTACGGAAGACGAACTCGGTGCCGGTGCGAACGGTGCTAATGCTGAAGGAGCGGGTGCTGACGGTACGGATATGGGAGAAGGCGGCGACGAATCCATCGATACGTTGCAATTATCCGTTCGAGCATCGAACTGCTTGAAGCGTGCCAATATTTACACCATTAAAGAACTGATTTCTCATACGAAGTCGGATTTGGGTAAGATTCGCAATCTCGGCAGCAAGTCTGTTGAAGAAATTATTGAAAAACTCAGCCAGTTCGGCTATAAATTAAAAGAAGAAGAATAACGAGGAGGATGAACGATGGCTTATAGAAAGTTGGGACGCGACAGCTCTGCACGTAAAGCATTATTGCGTGGCATTGTTACCTCTTTATTCCAGCATGAACGCATTGAAACGACGGAAGCTAAGGCAAAAGAACTTCGCAAAGTTGCGGATAAAATGTTGACCCTTGCTAAACGCGGCGATTTGCACGCACGCCGTCAGGTAATGGCATACATGATGGATGAAGATGTAGTAAAGAAACTCTTTGATGAAGTGGCTCCGAAATACAAGGATCGCCAGGGCGGCTATACGCGTATCATCAAAGCCGGTGTTCGCCAAGGCGACGCCGCTCCGATGGTTATCATCGAATTGGTATAACAAACTTTCTGCAATGCAGGCGTATTGCAGCATAAAGCGTTGCAGGCAACTGCAACGCTTTTTTTGTAAGGGAGGAAATTCATATGTCATATAGAACCGTCTTGGCCTTGAACTTTGATGCCGAAAGATTGCGGCTTCTTAAGCATGTCAGTCTGATTTCGAAGGCTGCCGTCAGAGCCGTTACGGAAGAAGAAAAAGATGAAACCGTAGGGGAACTCTTGGGGTTATCGGAAGATGAAATTAAAGAAATTGCGGCATTGGCCCAAGAAAGTGAAGAAGGCGTAGCCATACCTGAAGATGCAAAACCGGTTACTAAAGAAGCTATCGTTCTTTGCGGCTTCGATCGCAGTACCGCCGGTGAACTTTTGGAAGCCATTAAGCGCGGGAAATTAAAGCATGTCCCCTTAAAAGCCATGTTGACACCCAATAATATATCATGGACCTTACGGACCGTTCTTTATGAACTCAATGAAGAACACGAACAGTTTAAGAAAATGGGTTCCAAGTAAGGGGGACGGGAATGAAACCGACCACCTTATGTTTTCCTGTGGACCCTGCGGGTCGCCTTCTCTTGGGATGTAAAAAGAGAGGCTTTGGAGCGGGCAAATGGAACGGTTTCGGAGGAAAGTTGGAAGGAAAGGAGACCTTTCGAGCTTGTGCCGTTCGGGAAGTCCGTGAAGAAGCGGGAATCAGGATAAATCCGAACAATTTGGACCTCATCGGGTTTTTAGATTTTCACTTTTCCAAAAAGCCGGAAGATGACCATATTACCTATATTTACATGACCGAAACTTGGCAAGGCGAACCCGTAGAGTCTGAAGAAATGAAGCCTGCTTTTTTCTTACCTGAAGAAATACCGTATGACCATATGTGGCAGGGGGATCGAATTTGGTTACCCCGCCTTTTACAGGGAGAAAAGGTTAGGGGACAAGTTATCTTCGATGATGACGGAGAAACGGTCAAACATATGGAGCTATTCAATTTATAAATGAAGAGAGGCCTTACCCGAAGGGTAAGGCCTCTCTTTCTTAGGAGGTGAGATTGCTTTCTATATACTTAACTTTCGTACAAGCCCGAGGGGGCTTCGGAAAGGTTGATATAAATATTTTTCGTCTGTCTGTAGTGGTCGATTGTAGTCTTATCCGTTTCACGACCGATACCGGATTCTTTATAGCCGCCAAACGGAGCACCTGCCGGAATGGCATTATATGTATTGATCCAAATTCGGCCGGTTTCAATGGAGTTGGCTACACGAATAGCCCTGTTAATATCACGGGTCCACACGGCACCGCCTAAACCGTATTCACTATCGTTGGCCATGGCGATGACGTCTTCTTCCGTCTTGAATTTAATAATGGAAACGACGGGACCGAAGATTTCTTCTTTGGCAATGCGCATATCATTCGTCACGTCGGCAAAAATAGTGGGGCGAATGAAGTTGCCTTTTTCCAAGCCGTCGGATTCAATCTTTTCACCGCCGCATACGAGGCGAGCGCCTTCTTTCTTACCGATTTCAATGTATTCCAAGATCTTCTTGACTTGCTTGGCATCGATTTGAGAACCCATTTGAACGCCATCTTCCCAGGGAAGCCCTACTTTTACGCGGTTAAAGCGTTCTGCCAGATCGTGAATAAATTTATCGTAAATACCTTCTTGTACGAAAATTCGGGAGCCGGCGCAGCAAACCTGACCCTGGTTAAAGAGAATACCCAACTGGGCTCCGTCCATGGCCATATCCCAACGGCAATCATCAAAGTAAATATTGGCGGATTTGCCGCCTAATTCCAAAGTAGCGGGAATCATTTTCTGCTGGGCCGCCTTATATACGTCGTAGCCGATTTCCGTAGAGCCTGTAAAGGCTAATTTCTGTAAGCCCGGATGATCGAGAAGATACTGACCGGAACGAGAACCTCCGCCTGTGACAACGTTAATGACGCCGGCCGGGACAATGGGTCCGATGAGACGCATCAATTCGAGAACGCTTAAGGATGTGGAGCTCGACGGTTTGAGGACCGTAGTGCAACCGGCAGCCAAAACGGGAGCTAACTTCCACGCAGCCATGAGGAAAGGGAAGTTCCAGGGAACGATTTGGCCGACTACCCCTATGGGCTCATGTACGACGAGACTTAAGGTTTTATCATCAATCATCATAGCCCGGCCTTCTTCCGTGCGGACAACGCCGGCGAAATAGCGGAAGTGATCGGCACCTAAGGCGATGTCGACCGCCTTGGTTTCGCGTAAGGGTTTGCCGTTATCCAGGGTTTCCACCATAGCCAGATGATCTGCATTGGCATCAATAATATCGGCAATTTTGAGCAACAGATTTTGACGTTCTGCCGGAGAGGTATGCTTCCACGATTCCAGGGCTTTGGTCGCCGCTTTGACGGCCTTATCCACGTCCTCTCTCGTTGCTTCGCTTACTTCGGCGAGAAATTCGCCGTTCGACGGATTGTATTCCTTAAAGGTCTTGCCGTCCGATGAAGGCACCCACTGACCGTCGATATATAAATTATAAGATTCTTGAACATATTGTTTCATATGAAATTCACCTCATTTTTTAGTAATCAAGTAACATTCTTACAAAGCCGCCTTTACGGCTGCTTCCATTTCTTCGGGAGTCGTGCTCGGTTCAAAGCGGGTAATTTGTGTACCGTCTTTGCTTACGAGGAATTTCGTGAAATTCCATTTAATACCGTTGCCTTCAAGGTTTTCCGGGTAATATTCGCCTACTACCTTTTTAATCAATTGGCCCGATTCTTTGCTTTCTTCATACCCCTTAAAAGGAGCAGCATCGCTTAAGTACTTGAAGAGGGGATCGGCATTGTCGCCGCGCACGTCCGTAATTGCGAAAACGGGGAACGTTACGCCGTAATTTAATTTGCAGAACGAAGCCGCTTCATCATTCGTGCCCGGCTCTTGTTCCAAAAACTGATTGGACGGGAAACCGAGAACTACAAGCCCTTGGTCTTTATATTCTTTATATAATTTTTCCAGCCCTTCATACTGGGGGGTAAAGCCGCATTTGCTGGCCGTATTGGCAATAATCAGTACCTTACCCTTGTATTGCGATAAATCTACCGATTCACCTTTAACATTTTTTACTTTATAATCGTATACGCTCATGTTCTTACCTCCATAGTAAACTGAACAACAAATAATCAATAATATTTATTTGTTAGTTATAGTATACGATAACTTAAACCATAAATCAATACCTTTGAAGTATATTTTTAAAGCATAGGGAATAAGGGTACTTTACGGACTCATGAATAGAGACGGTAGCCGCTCATCTGTTGCAAATGGTATAATATGTACAAAAGGGAGGTAGAAGTATGGCACATATACATACGCTGGGAAATAAGACCCCGCATATTCATGAAACGGCTATGATTGCGCCCACTGCCGTAATTATTGGGGATGTAACGATTGATGAAGGGGTCAGTATTTGGCCTAATGTAGTTATTCGCGGTGATATTGCCCCGATTCATGTAGGAGCCTATACAAATATACAGGATAATTCGACCTTACATGCCGATATCGATACGCCTCTTACCATTGAACCGTATGTCTTAATAGGCCATAACTGCATGGTACACGGCAGTCGCGTAGGTGAATGTACTCTTATCGGTATGTGTTCCTGCGTCATGGGATGGACGGAAGTAGGTAAAGAATGTATAGTCGGGGCTTACTCCTTAGTAACTCAAGGTAAAAAGATTCCTGACAGATCTCTGGCCTTCGGTAATCCTGCTAAAGTTATACGATCCACCAATGATGAAGATGTGGCCGGTACGAAACACGGCGTTACGGAATATTATGAACTGAGTCGAAAGTATACGGATTGGAAGGTATAAACCGCATACCTACGCGTTTTTAAGATTCGCTGTCGTTGACAGACCCGACTCGTATACCTATAATAAGAAAAGTAATATACGATGAAGACAACAAAGTATACATCTTCCCGTACGGAGTATAAACAGACGGATATATATCCGTCTGTTTTTCAAATTAAGCATCCGTACGGTAAGAAAAACTATTGATATAGGAAAGGACGACTACCATGGCGGAACTGTTGGCACCGGCCGGATCGGCGGACCACGTAAAAGCGGCTATTGCCGCCGGAGCCGATGCCGTGTATTTGGGCGGCAAGGCTTTTAATGCCCGCAAATATGCGCATAATTTGGACAACGACGAATTGAAAGCCTCTGTGGAAACAGCTCACTTGTTCGGGGTCAAGGTATATGTAACGGTGAATATTCTGATTAGCGATGCGGAAATGGGCGAACTGACGGAATACATCCGTTTTCTCGACGAAATAGACACGGACGGAATTATTGTTCAGGATTTAGCCGTTGCCGCAGTGGCTCGGAAGGTGGCTCCGAACTTACCCTTACACGGCAGTACGCAAATGACCGTAGCCGACCTCGAAGGAGCTCGTTTTTTACATTCTCTGGGCTTTACGCAAGTCGTCTTGTCACGAGAATTGTCGCTCAAAGAAATTGAAGCGGTTTGTAAGGGAACGGATTTGACCGTAGAAATCTTTATTCACGGGGCATCGTGTATGTCTTATTCGGGACAGTGCCTGATGAGCAGCTTTTTCGGCGGACGCAGCGGCAACAGAGGAGCTTGCGCACAGCCTTGCCGATTGCCCTACACCTTATATGAAAATGATGCGGTCAAGACGGATAAGGCCTATCTGTTGAGCTTAAAAGACCTTAGTGTATTGGACGATATACAGGACCTTTTAAAAGCCGGCGTAGGTTCTTTGAAAATTGAAGGCCGTATGAAGAGCCCCGCATACGTATATGATGTTGTTTCGGCCTATCGCCGGGTCATAGACGGTGTTTGCGGAAATGAAAGACAGAAGGACAAGGCACTTTCACAAGGTCGAGAGTTATTGGGTACGAGCTTTAATCGAGGCAGACAGGCTGACTTTTTACATGGCACAGTGGGTCTTGAAACGGCTACGTCCGGTGCCGGTAGGAATAAAGGTAAAGAAGTAGGGACGGTAACGAAGGTACACGAACGTATTTTAAATGTTTACCTTCAGGCGCCTGTTCATATAGGTGATACAATAAAAGTAATCCGTTCGGATGGACATGAAGCGGTCGATGAAGTTCAGGATGTGACGAACCTATCGGATACGCAGGCGGAACTGACTGTGCGGCGTAAGGATATGATGAAGGGACGCCTCTTTTTGATTGCCGAAAAGGCGGATGATAAGAGTGAAGAAGCGTATAAGAATCGGCAAATACCTTTGTATTTTCATGTTGAAACGGATGAAGAAGGCTACTTGAAGTGTTTGGCCTGGGATGACGGAGGACATACCGTTTCGGTATGTTCCGACTACAAACCGGAATTGGCTCGTAAACGACCGACGACTTCAGACGTCGTGCAGGGACAGTTTAGCAAACTCGGGAATACACCCTTTGAAGCGGCGTCTGTTACCTTGGCATCCGAAGAATATATGATACCTGTCAGCATTTTAAACGACTTGCGCAGAAAAACCGTAGTCGCCATGACCCAAGCACGCTTGGACGAGTATAGGCGGCCGTCGGCAGGTACGGCCTGTCCATGGCGGCAAAAACAGGCGGACTTGATGACGGATATCCCTCTTACGGTAGTGCACTGTGATAGTCTCGAAGGCCTGGAAGCCGCTGTCAGAGGCGGCGCAAAGAGACTGATCTTCGGCGGCGAATCCTATACCCACGCTTCTTTTACTTACGAAATTTGGAAAAAGGCCGTAGCCATAGGGCATAAGTCGAATGTTCCCGTTTGGGTCGGAACGCCGCGTGTTATGAAGCAAGCGGATACGGAACGGATTCGTCGGGAGCTGCAAAGTGCGATCCGGGCAGGTGTAGACGGAATTTACGCCAATACACCGGGGATTTTCTCTTTAGTACACGAAGAAGGGCCGGACTGTTTTATCATCGGTGATCAGTATTTAAATATCTTCAACTCACAGGCAGCTTTTATATACGAAGAAGTCGGCTGTTCGGCCATTACGGCTTCGTGTGAAATGACGTGGAAGCAGATTGAACGACTGGCGTCGTTGCAGCTGTTACCGGTCGAAGTCGTTGTAGCCGGCAAGGCGGAACTCATGATTACGGAGTATTGTCAGATTGCGGCTCATGTCGGCACGGGAGTAAAGGCCGGATGCCCGTCGCGTTGTGTAGGCAGTCGCTTTTACCTGGAAGACCGCCGCGGTGAACGGTTTGAAATTGTTACGGATCAGTTCTGTCGCAATCACATCTTAAACAGTAAGGATACGGATATGGCTCCGTATTTTGATAAATTGATGCATGCAGGTGTTAAGGCCGTGCGCATTGAAGCACGGCACCGGGATCCGAAATGGATTGAAGCGGTGACGAGCAAATATGCTCGCCTTTGTGCCGGTGATCGATCCGTCCTTTTCGGTAAGGACGACAAAACCGTTACACGCGGACACTTATTCCGTAGTATTACGGATATATAGGAGAGATTATGAATAAACGAAGTATGCGCATCTTGGGTTTTTCTCAAATTAGGGACATGCTGGTGCGCTTAGCCCCGTCTCGTTTGTCGAAGGAGGCGGCACGGGCCTTAAAACCGGATACGGATGAAGATACGGTTGTCAAAAGTTTGACCGATACGGAAGAGGCCGTCGTTTGCCTGGAAAGAGAAGGGCAAATACCTTTGGGCGGAATTACGGATATTCGACCCTTTTTGGAAAAGGCGAAGCGAGAAGTGACTCTAAGTGCCGATGAATGTATTGCCGTTTGGGAAAATGCACAGAGGTACGGGCAAATTCAAGACTTTTTTGCCCCTAAGGAAGCGGAGTATCCGCAACTGTCGCAACGGGCCGAAACACTGGGAGATTTTTCCCTGCTCGTACAGCGTGTCGGGGCTGTTTTTGATGAGAATCACCAGGTACGCGATAACGCTTCTGTAGAATTGGCACGACTGCGCACCCGTATTGCCGAATTGGAACGGCGTACGAAACGGTACATTCAGCAGATTTTAGCCGACAAATCCTATCAGAAGTACTTTCAGGATACCTTGGTTACTGTGCGTAATAATCGCAGTGTTATTCCCGTTAAGCAGGAATATCGGCATGCTTTTCCCGGTATTGTTCACGACATGTCGGCCAGTGGAGCGACCTTATATGTAGAGCCCTTGGCGGTCGTTGACGCGAATAATGACCTGCAGACGGCAAAGTTGGCGGAAGAAAAGGAAATAGAACGGATTTATCGCCGTCTGACAGCCCTTATTGCAGGACAATATGAGGAACTGTATAAAAGCACGATGACGACGGGGGAATTGGAATTCGCCCTTACCAAGGGACGGTTGGCTCTGCAAATGAAGGCGACACGTCCGCAGCTTACATCCGAACGGATTATTAAACTTTATGATGCACGCCATCCCCTGATTAAGGCCGACAAGGTCGTGGCTAATACGATAATTCTCGGAGGCGACTACTCCATCCTTCTGATTACGGGGTCTAATACGGGCGGTAAGACCGTGTCCATGAAAACCTTGGGACTCCTTGTCCTCATGTATCAGTCCGGTCTGTTTATTCCTGTAAGTGACGGTTCACAGTTACCGCTATTTGGCGACGTCTTTGCCGACATCGGAGATGAGCAGGACATTGCTCAAAATCTCAGTACCTTTTCGAGTCATATAAAGCAAATCGTCTATATTTTGAAGCATGCCTCAGCTTGTGACCTTATTTTGACGGATGAATTGGGTTCGGGCACAGATCCGGGGGAAGGTGGCGCCTTGGCTATCGCCATTTTGGATGAGTTTCGACGTAAGGGCTCTTTGGCCATGGTGACGACGCATTATAATGACTTAAAAAACTATGCCTATCGCACGGAAGGTGTGGAAAACGGCCACGTCGAATTCGATACGGAGACATTGCGACCGACGTATAAACTGCGCATCGGTTCGGCCGGCAGCAGTCATGCCTTGGCTATTAGCGAACGACTGGGTATGCCTGAAGCCGTTTTGGCAGAGGCCCACCGGTTGCGTAACGAAGCCCAAGATGCCGATGTAGAGGCTGTTTTGACACGGCTCAATACACAACTTCGCAAGATCGATGAAGAACGAGAACTGTTGGCAACGCGCTTGAAGGAAGCGAAGGCTCACGAAGAGGCTTTGCGTAAGGAAAAGGAAAGAGTTACGGCGAAAAGGCAGGATATTGTGGATGCAAGCCGACGTGAAGCTAATGAACTGAAGCGCAATTTGCGTCTTGAAGCGGAACAGATTATTCGCGAGTTAAAGCGCCAGTCATCAGATGCCTCGGACAGAGAAAAAGCCAAGGCTATTGATCAGGCCCGTCGAGCTATCCAACAGATTTCCGTTCCCGAATTGTCGGGGCCGAAACGAGATCCTGTCGATGTTAAGCGATTGAAACAAGGGCAGTCCGTATTCGTCAACTCCTTAAACAGCATCGGCACGGTAGATGACATACGCGGTAAGAAACTGACCGTATCGGTAAGAGGTATGACCATTCGGGTAGATGTAAGCGACATCAGCGCCCCCTATGCGGATGAGCTGAGTCGTCAGAAAGTGGCGGAAAAACGGGAAAATACCTCGTCGACGTATCGGCCGGCACGAACGGGACAAGTGGCGACGGAACTCAATGTCATCGGTAAGCGCGGCAATGAAGCCATTCCCGATATATCGCGCTTTCTCGATCAAGCATTGGCGGCCGGCTTCAGTCCTGTGCGTATTATTCACGGTAAGGGAAGCGGCGCCCTACGCAAACAAGTACATGAATATTTGGATACACTGCCCTTTGTTACGTCCTACACCTTGGATGATGCACGTAACGGCGGTGACGGCGTAACCTTAGTATATTTCTAAATACGGGAGGAACGGATGGAAGCTCTGAAACAACGAATCTTGCAAGACGGTACGATTATTGATAACCGTATCTTGAAAATAGACAACTTTCTGAACCACCAAATCGATACGGACTTGGTTCTAAAAATGGGGGAAGAATTTGCAAAACGATTGAAGGATGTACGTATCGACCGCATTGTCACCATTGAAGCATCGGGCATTGCCGTCGCCTTTGCCGCAGCCGTGGCTATGGGCAATAAACCCCTCGTCTTTGCAAGAAAGAAAAAATCCCTACTCACAGCGACAGACGTATATATGACGGACATCTACTCCTATACAAAAGAAGAAACCTATCGTGCCTCTATTAGCCGTAACTATATTAAGGTAGGCGAAAAAATCCTCATTGTAGACGACTTCCTGGCCAGCGGGGCGGCAGCTATAGGACTGGCAAACTTGGTCGAGCAAGCGGGAGCCACCGTAGCCGCCATCGGCATCGTCGTGGAAAAATCCTTCCAACCGGGAAGAAAAATCTTGGAAGACCGAGGATACCGAGTAGAATCCTTGGCACGAATTGAAAAATTTGAAGATAACAAACCCGTATTTGTAGAATAAGGGAGAAGGAAAAACAGGGCCTCTCATTGAGAGAGGCTCTGTTTTTGTGCGGGTAATATATTAAGGCTGTTTAATACCTTCAGATCCGAGACCCAATAATATATAATAAAACTATTAATATTTCTATTGTTCCGAAGTAGGAATATATTATTTACAATGTAGTAAGGTAGGAGTAAGTCATGGAATATATTTCGGTCAAGGAAGCGGCTCAAAAGTGGGGGATTTCTTCGCGGAGAGTAGCCTCTCTTTGTACACAAGAGCGTATTGAAGGGGCGACACGGGTCGGTAATATGTGGATTATTCCGGCTACAGTAGGTAAGCCGGAAGATGCACGGCATACCCGCTATGATGAACGAACAAAAGATGCCACGAAACCCTTTTTGAAATGGGCCGGAGGGAAGAGCCAATTATTAGGAGAAATTCGCTCTCGCTATCCCTTCGATGGAAAGATTACCAAGTATGCCGAGCCTTTCGTAGGCGGAGGCGCTGTTTTATTCGACGTATTGGCACAGCATGATTTGGCGGGAATTTATATTAGTGACAGAAACAGAGCCCTGATTAACGCCTATAAGGCTGTAAGAGATGATAATAAACAGCTGATTTCCCTGTTGGGCGAATATCAGCGGCAGTACGTGCCGTTGGATACGGAAAAACGAAAAGAGTATTACCTGAAAAAAAGGGAAGCCTTCAATGAGCGGATCTTATTGCTGAATGATGCGGTCGATATACAGGCGGCTGCTTTGTTGATATTTTTAAATAAGACCTGTTTCAACGGTCTATATCGTGTAAACAGGAAGGGATTCTTCAATGTTCCCATGGGTTCATATAAGAACCCGCTCATTTGCGATATGGATAAGCTGACGCTTCTGTCACAGCAACTGGCCGATGTTGAGATTGTGTGCGGTGACTATAAAGAGGCGACTACTTTTATTGATAAAAATACCTTTGTCTATTTCGATCCGCCGTATCGTCCTTTGACGGAGACGGCTGCGTTTACAGCCTATACAACAGGTGCCTTTGATGATGAAGAACAACGACGATTGGCTACATTTTGTAAAGAATGCCATGAAAAGGGTGCTAAGTTTCTCTTAAGCAATGCGGATCCGAAGAATGTCGACGTAAACGATAATTTCTTTGACGACCTTTATAAAGGTTTTCATATTGAACGAGTTGAAGCGGTTCGTATGATTAACAGCAAGGGAAGCGGTAGAGGTAAGATTGCGGAATTATTAATAAGCAACTATTAAACGGGGAGGTTTATGAGGTGCGAGATTTTAAGCGATGGTTGGATGAGTTTCGGCCCAGCATAGCTACCTACGAATATTACGTAGATTTTGATAAGGTTCATGCCAATGTGCAGGCCATAAAAGTGCCTCTACATATTTTGAACTCGTTGGTCGGAACTCAAAATATAAGAGACGAATTTATGAGTCTTGTACATCAATATCCGGAAACTTTGGAATGCATTCCTATTTTGTTGGCTAAGCGGGAGAAGGAAATTTACTGTGCTGACGAAAAAGGCGGACTTCTTTATAACTTTACAAAAGCCAAGAAGGATATGACAGCTCAAAAACCGGAACAGTATGCCTATTTTATGGAAAAAACAGGTCTCTTCGACTTGTTGCAAAATCGCATAGTCAGTAACTTATTCGACTATGTGACCGGTATAGAAACGGGACTGGATTCTAATGGCAGAAAAAACAGAGGCGGCCATTTAATGGAAGACCTGGTCGAGTCTTTTATTGTACAAGGCGGTTTCGTTAAAGGTGAAACATATTTTAAAGAAATGTATCTTCACGAAATTACGGACAAATGGGGCCTCGATATGGGTAAAATCTCCAATGAGGGTCGCTCGGAAAAGCGTTTTGATTTTGTCATTAAGACGGATAAAACGGTTTACGGCATTGAAACTAACTTTTATGCCGGTGGCGGCAGCAAACTGAACGAGACGGCACGCAGCTATAAGCAGTTGTCGTATGAAGCGGATATGATCGACGGTTTTACCTTCGTCTGGTTTACAGACGGCAAGGGATGGAGAAGCGCCAGACATAATTTGGAAGAAACATTCGGTGTTATGCCACATATTTACAATATTCATGATTTAGAAAACAATATTGTCGAGAAGGTGTTCGTATAATGGTAAAGAAATGCTGGGAGCCGGAAGACTTTGAGCTGGAAATGACGACTCACTGGTCTTTTCCGAAAAGAGGGAACTGGGCGACGCATGATGCCAAGTGGAGAGGCAACTGGTCACCGTACATACCTCGTAATCTCCTTCTTCGCTATTCTCAAGAAGGAGACCTTGTACTGGACCAATTTGCAGGCGGCGGCACTACTTTAGTAGAAGCGAAGCTCCTCAATCGTGATTGCATAGGTGTAGACGTAAACGACACGGCTTTAGAACGCTGCCGGGAAAAGACGGACTTCGAATACGAAGGCGCGGACGGAAAGATAACTATTCACAAAGGTGACGCCAGAAATCTGGACTTTTTGGATGATGAAAGCATTGACCTCATTTGCACACACCCTCCCTATGCAGACATTATCCATTACAGTGAGGACTTGGAAAACGATTTGTCACTCCTAAAAGAAAAAGACTTTATGATAGAAATGAAGAAAGTCGCGGCAGAAAGCTATCGTGTACTAAAGAAAGATAAATTCTGTGCCGTCCTTATGGGAGATGCCCGTAAGAAAGGTCACATGGTTCCCATGTCCTTTGAAGTCATGCAAATATTCCAAGAGGCAGGGTTTAAACTGAAAGAACTGATTATTAAAGAACAGCATAACTGCCGGGCCACGGGCTATTGGAAGACGAACAGCGTAAAGTATAATTTTTTGCTCATTGCTCATGAGTATTTGTTTGTGTTTAGAAAGGGGTAGCGTATAGTACGTATAGTAATTTATATAGAGAATAATGGTGGGAAGAGAATATTAAAACATTCTAATTTAATTGAGGTATTACCCTCAGCCCTAAATCATACCAAAAAGGACGCATGCATAGCATGCGTCCTTTATTAACTCCCCCACTCCCTACTTCCGTATCTCAGCCGTATCGAGCAGGGTGCCGTCAGGCAAGAAGCATTGGAAGCGGAGGGTGTCGGCAGTGGCTTCCATTGTCATGTAGTTGTCCGTTTCGGGCTGAGGCGGTACGTAAAGGTCCAAGGTGTGTTGTTTCCACAGGCTCGGGTAGCGTACGTCGCCGGCGACTCCCGTAAGAAGGTAAAGCGGACCCGATTCGCCTCTGGTAAAGTTTTTGATATGGCCGCGGTTACGGTATGTGTGTAAGTGGCCTGTCAGGACGGCGTCTACGTTGTAGGCGTCGAAGATGGGCATAAAGACCCGACCTTCGTCAGATATGCCTTCTTCGCGTGATTCAGGTCGCGTATCGGGGTTAAAAGCGTAGCGAAGTACGTCTTTATGCATGAGGACGATTTTCCATTTTTTCGTCGTGCTTTTCAGGTCGTTAATGAGCCAAGCCGTTTCTTCGTCCAAAAGGGTGGGCTCGAAGTCTTTCAGTTCCGTAAACTGTGTATCCATGACGGTGAAGTGAATATCGCCGTAGTCGAAGGAGTAGAACTGGTTCGGGTATTTGGACAGACCGTTTTTCGGCAAGTCGAAGAGGGTCGTGTATGACACGGGCATGTGCATATTCCAGTCCAAGTCATAGGTTTCGTGGTTGCCGTCCAAGGGGGCCACGGGAATTTGGCAAATCATGTCTTCGCAGGCATCAAACCAGGCATTCCACTGGTACGAGGCCTGGCCGTTGTCGACTAAATCGCCTATATTGATGAAAAATTGTGCGTCCTTATTGTGCTCCCACGCCGGCATGGCCGTATCTCGCCAGACTCCGTAGTCGGCAGACTGAGAGTCGGGAAAGATTAAGGCTTTAAAGTCGGCCCCATCAGCGGTCCGTAAAGGGTACCACTGGCTGCGGCGGTCGCCGTAGCCTACGCGGTACTCGTAGTTCGTGCCGGGTGTCAAATCGGCCAGGTAGGCACCGTGAACATAGGATGTATTGCCGTCATCGTTTAAGACCGTGTCGGCGGCGTCGACGGTCCACGTGTCTTCAGCGTCTTTTAAACGGTATTCGACGACTGTCCCTTTTTCTTCATATTGAGATTGCCACATGACCGTACGGGACGTACGGCTGTCGGCCGTAATGATTTGACGTATGTTGTAGGCATCGACCGAGTCGGTCAGTTTATAGTGAGCCGCCGTGGCCTTTGTAACACGGACGGCTTGGTCTACGATAGCCTTCGTACCGGGTACGAACTCGTATACGCCGGCAGCGGCTGCCGCAACGGCAATGCCTGTAGCTTTCAGAAAATCTCTGCGTGATAGGTATTTCAATAGGTGCCTCCCGAAGAGTTTAGATAAAGTCATAGGATAAGGTCATTGTATGATTCTGCGGCATCATTGTCAATGAAGCGGCTTCTGTCCTTGACAGTGGCGGTCAAAGAAGATACACTTCTATACGTATAGAATAATGTCGATGAACGGGTGTAAGTAGGTATGATGCAGCTGTGCTTAGCGAGTCGGAGACGGTGAAAGTCCGACGGCAGCGGTTATAGTGAATGGACCCGGGAGATGCGATCCGAAGCCAGTAGGCATCGCCGGTACCTGCCGTTAAGAGGAATGAGTCGGGCTTTATGCCAAATCGGGTGGTACCGCGGAACACGTCCTTTCGTCCCTAGTGAGGGGATGAAAGGCTTTTTTAATGTCAACAATCAGGAGGCACATTATGTCCGTTATTTTTTCAGGAATTCAACCCAGCGGAAATTTGACGCTGGGAAACTATTTGGGCGCACTGCGTAATTTCACGAAGGTACAAGATGAAAACGAATGCTATTATTGCGTCGTCAATCAGCATGCCATTACGGTCCCTCAAGACCCGAAGATGCTTCATGAACGGACACGTCAATTGGCAGCCATCTATCTGGCAGCCGGTTTGGATCCGGAAAAAGCGGTTCTCTTCGTTCAGTCGGAAGTTCCCGAACATGTACAGCTCGGTTGGATTATGACGACCATGTCCTATGTGGGTGAATTGGAACGCATGACTCAGTACAAAGATAAGGCTTCTAAGCGCGGCGACTCCGTACCGGCCGGGCTTTTGACCTATCCGCCCTTGATGGCCGCCGATATTTTGTTGTACCAGACGAATCTTGTTCCTGTCGGTGATGACCAGAAGCAGCATCTGGAAATTACGCGTGACTTGGCACAGCGGTTTAATCGCGTTTACGGTGAAGACGTATTTACCATTCCCGAAATCCTCTTGGGACAAGACGGAACTCGTGTCATGAGCTTGCAGGAACCGACGAAGAAGATGAGTAAGTCCGACGACAATCAGACGGCTACCGTCTATCTTCTCGATACGCCGAAGGATATTGAAAAGAAAATTAAGCGCGCTCAGACGGACAGCGACAATGCCGTTCGTTACGACAGAGAAGCAAAGCCCGGTATTTCCAACTTGATGGACATCTTTGCAGCTCTTACGGACAAAAGCCACGAAGAAATTGAAAAGGCTTATGCCGGACAGGGCTACGGTACATTCAAGAAGGACGTAGCCGAAGCGACTATTTCCGTCCTTGAACCGATTCAAAAGCGCTATGCCGAACTCATTGACACGCCGGAACTTGATGTCATCCTTACGAAGGGTGCCGAAAAGGCACGTGAAAAGGCAAGCAAGACGTACGAAGCCGTTACGAAAGCTATGGGATTATACCGTTAAGGAGTTTGCTATGAGCCACTTTTTTGCCATGCTCAGCCGCATGAAATATATTCGTCGCTGGGGGCTTATGCGCAATACACAGGAAGAAAATATTCAGGAACACACCTTGCAGACGGCTATGATTGCTTATCACCTGGCTGTTTTGAGAAATCGTCGTTTCGGCGGCGATGTCAACCCCGAACGGGCTGCCGTCTTGGCTATGTATCATGACGTGACGGAGATCTTCACGGGAGATATGCCTACGCCGGTCAAATACTTCACCCCTCTCATGAGGGAGACATACGGCCAAATCGAACGTCTGGCAGGTAAGCGCATTATCGATTCCTTGCCCGATGATTTACAGTCGGCCTATGAACCGCTCATTCTGGACGGTGAAGAGGATCCCGTTTGGCCTCTTGTCAAAGCGGCGGATACGCTAAGCGCCTATTTAAAGTGTTTACAGGAAAAGCATGCCGGTAACTCGGAATTCGATGAGGCTTATACGGGATTGGAAGAAAAGCTTCATGCTTTACATATGCCCGAAGTGGATACGTTCATGAAGGAGTATGCCCCGGCCTTCCTGTTATCCTTGGATGAAATGAATACGTAAGAATAAAAACTTATCGACAAAAATCAGTACCGTCATGTATAATTAAGTAAGGGAGTCGTCATTGTACAGCTCCCTTACTTTGTATATGAACCGCCGTTACAGGAGGTGTTTTATGAAGTATAGACTACGAATCATAATGGCTTTGTTATTCGTATGCTTAGTGAGTGTTGCAGGAGTCCGTGTACCCGTTTATGCCGAAACGGTGCGGGTCGTTCATGTGGACGGGGATATCAATGCAGCCAATACGTCTTTGGTTAAACGCAGTCTGGCTGATGCGGAAGCACAAGGCGATGCAGCTCTGATTGTGAGTTTAGATTCTTCCGGCGGCAGCCGCGAGCAGGCCGTTAAAATCAGCGACTTACTAACCGGCTCGGCAGTACCGACCATTGCCTATGTTTCGCCTCGGGCCCGTTCGGTAGCGGCTTTGGTAGCATTGTCATGTCGGCATATCGTCATGGCCCCCGGCGGCAGTATCGGGGCCTCCGACACGGAGTCGGCAAAGGATACGGAAGAATTGAAAGGTAAATTCGGTCAAGTCGCTACGACAACGGGAAAGAATCCTCGCCTTATTGAAGCTATGACGGATAAGAGCCTGGGGTATTCTAACTATGCCGAGCCGGGACAGTTGTTGACCTTGTCGGATACTCAGGCGAAAGCTGTCAATTTGTCGGACGGTACGGCTGACAGTATTGACGGAGTCTTGCATCTGTACAGTCTGGATAATGCGAGTGTACAAGACAACCGCTTATCTTTAAAGGATATGTTCTTCGGCATCTTACAAAATGAGTTGGCACGAGTGCTTCTCGTGGCATTACTACTCAGTGCGTTTGCTGTTGAAATCAAAACCGGCGGTATCGGTGCGGGGTTCGGCCTGGCTGTAATCAGCGGCGCTCTTCTTCTTAGTAGCGGTGACGGCACCTTGGCCGATTCGTTGAAACTTGCAGCCTTACTGGTCTTGGGAGCCGTCTTTGTCGGTATCGAGTTGATTACGCCGACTGTGGGTATCTTCGGTTTCTTGGGAACCGTCATGATTTTTGCAAGTCTCTTTTTCATTCTCGGCTCCGATATGACGGCCCTCTTTGAATTGGCCGGAGCCGTTGTTTGCACCGTCGTATTTTTGGCCTTTGTCGGTTCGCGGTTGCCGCAGAGTAGACTTTTGGCCAAGGTGACTCTTAAGAATCGGTCGACGCGTGAAAGCGGATATGAATCGCAGACCGATAAGAGTGATTACATCGGCAAGAACGGTATGACGCTCACCCCTTTACGGCCTGCCGGAACGGTACGCATTGACAAGAAACGGGTAGATGCCGTTTCTCGCGGTGACTATATTGATAAGGATGTACCCGTACGTGTCATTGAAGCGGAAGGCATGAGGGTCGTCGTGGAAAGTATTGAATCTGACACATAACAGTGAGGAGGTTTTTCTATGTCGGGTATTGTATTTGCGCTCCCCTTGGGAGTCATTATTGTCGTTATTTTCATCGTTTCTTTATTCTTACATTTCGTGCCTATCGGGTTGTGGATTTCCGCACGGGCGGCGGGAGTGAATGTAGGGATTTTTAATCTTGTGGGGATGCGTCTCAGACGCGTTATTCCTTCGAAAATTGTCTTGCCCTTGGTCAAGGCCAACAAGGCGGGATTGGATGTGAACGCCAACCAGTTGGAAGCTCATTATCTTGCAGGCGGTGATGTAGACCGCGTTGTCGATGCGCTAATCGCCGCACAGCGGGCGACTATGTCCCTTACATTTGAACGTGCCGCGGCTATCGATTTAGCCGGTCGTGACGTATTGGAAGCCGTACAGATGAGTGTTAACCCGAAGGTTATTGAAACGCCGTTCATTTCGGCAGTAGCTCAGAACGGGATTGAACTTAAGGTACGGGCTCGTGTAACGGTTCGTGCCAATATCGATCGTCTTGTCGGCGGTGCCGGTGAAGCGACGGTTATTGCTCGTGTCGGCGAAGGCATTGTTACCAGCGTCGGTTCGGCCGAAGATCACTCTGAAGTTTTAGAGAACCCCGATAAGATTTCTAAAACCGTTCTGAATAAAGGACTGGATGCCGGTACGGCTTTTGAAATCCTCTCCATCGATATTGCCGATGTCGACGTAGGACGTAACATCGGGGCTCGTCTTCAGACAGACCAAGCCGAAGCGGATAAGAGAATTGCTCAGGCTAAGGCGGAAGAACGCCGGGCCATGGCTGTGGCGAAGGAACAGGAAATGCACGCTTATACTCAGGAAATGCAGGCTAAGGTCGTAGAAGCCCAGGCGGAAGTTCCTTTGGCAACGGCGCAGGCTTTGCGTGAAGGCAACTTGGGCGTTATGGACTATTACTCCATGCGCAATATTTTAGCCGATACGAATATGCGTAATGCCGTCGCCGGAACGGGTGTTCCCGACGTGACGACGGAAGGAAACGGTTCGCATCCTTCGACGGGGCATGAAAAGTAGGTGAGCCTATGAGTTGGATTTTTTTCCTGCTTATTCTTTACTTTATTTATAAGCAGCTGTCGAAGTCGGCTCGCAAGGCGAAAAGACAAAGGCAGGATCAACAGCCCTTTCCTTATCCCGGAGAGGATACCTATAGGGACGATGATGCCAATGACGACGGTTATCCGTATCCGACGGAAACGGTCAAAACGGACAGCTACGATAGAAGATACTGGGAAGGTCCGTATGAAAAAGAAAAAGACCCTTATGAAGTCGTAACCGGTGGCGGTAAGACGAAAGTTACTCTTGAACTGCCCGAGCGCATGTCGTCGGAAAGTATTCGTGAAAAAGATCAGCCTGAGGTAGGGCCGAACCCTGTCTTTCAAGCGGCTCTGGCCGAAGCGGATGAACCGACAGTTGAAGAAGAGGTTGGTGTTACGCAGGTACAACGGGCGGCACAGCCGGCACGGATGCCACGCAATCGCTTGCAGGCAGGCCTTATCTGGTCGGAAATTTGGCAGACTCCCGTGGCTTGCCGCAGGGGGATGCGTCGATGATTGAGGAGAAGGCGTTGTATATCGACTCAATTCCTTGTCTGGTCGTAGTACCTGCAGAAGACGTTCGAGGGGTCGTGATTTTTTATCACGGCTGGTCGTCGTGTAAGGAGTTACAGTCCTTGCGGGCGAGAATCATGGCCTCGTACGGATATACCGTCATCCTTCCCGATGCACTGAACCATGGACAAAGAGGGCTTATAGACTACGATGATAAGCAGGCTTACCCGTTATTTTGGCAGGCAGTTTTGCAGTCGACACAAGAAGCGGGGGATCTCATTGCTTACGCCGAAGCTCACTGGCCCGGGCGAAGGATTTTTGCAGCCGGACATTCCATGGGAGGCATTACGGCTCTCGGTGTTGTTACGGCACAAGAAAAGGTGTGCGGGGCCGCATCCTTGAACGGGTCGGGGTGGTGGAATGAATCGGATCGTCGATTTAGAGCCGCTTGGAAGATTGACTGGACTTCTGAATGGCAAACTCTGTTGCCGCATATAGATGCGGCGGATCCTTATAACCGCGTGGAGGCATTGAGTAATAAATCGGTTCTTTTGTTAAACGGCGGGGCTGACGATGTTGTCGATAAGACGGCACAGGCTCTGTACGCTTGTAAGTTAAAAACGGCAGGAGCCGATGTTCAATCTGTTATTTATGACGGGTTGGGGCACTTCGTGACGACCAATATGATGGGCGACGTCGTTCAGTGGTTGAATGAACGAATTGCCGCTACGGGTCGATAAAAAGTTTTATAAAAGCCGTCGGGAGACGGAACGAAAAAAGCATTACCTTTACAGAAGCACATGAAGTGAGTCTGTGAGGTAATGCTTTTCGTTTAATATTTATAGGCCGTCTATATCGTCTGTAAAGTCGAGACCTTTATCGGTAGCATAATAGGTACCCGGGCGTTCGCCGTCTTCGAGGTAGCCTTTATCCACCATGGTTTTTAATAAGCTTTCATTTACGGCAAGGGGAGAGAACATGGCTTCCGGCGTATCCGCTTCTCGTTCTACCTCGGCAATGGCGGCCGCCATGATTTCCTCATCTGTCGGTGCCGTACCGTACGCATAAATACGAGGCAGGGCTGTAGGGTAATCGCTGTGAGAGAGTGCAAAAAACTTACCCAATCCGACGGCCTTGCTCAGTTCGTCGTCAGGTTCGGCTTCAAAACCCGATTCGTTACAAATTCCGACGAGAGAGTTATCGTCGAAGTTGTATAACGCCTTAGCCGTTTCCAAGGCATCTACGTAGCGTAATTTTTCGACTTTAATATCGTATACTTCCAAGGCGTGAAGGATGCAGCCGATAACAAACGGTGCGTTATGAGCGACGAGGACGGAATGTTCAAAAATATCCTTCATTCCCGACTTCCAATACTCCCCGAATGTATCGGCCTTGGTTAATACTTGCCAGTTGACGGCCTTGTCCGTGACTTGAGACAGGTCGTTTTCAGGCGGCTGAATATAGAAGTAATGGCGATCGACGGGTTCGCCGTTTTCGAACTCCGCAAAAGCCAGCTTGTATATGGAATAAGGTTGTTTTGCAGCCAAATCAAGGGCTACGGCAACAAAGCGATTCGGATAACGATGGGTGTATCCTGTAGTCTGTACGTCGTAGCGTAAGTAGCCGTTATGCGGCTTTAAATCATGGGAATGTAAATTTACGGCATGCGTATGTTTGCGTCCTTCCAAGGCTTTCTCCGCTTTTTCAGCCTTGTCTTTCTTGCGTATGGTCGTATACAACGAGTAAATGACGGCAACAGCGAAAATTACGGCAATAATCGTGCCGCTCGATTGTAATAACGAGTCCATAATGGTTTCCTTTCCGAAAAACTTCGTTTATGACCGAATCGAATGAAGGTCAACTTTATTATATCAAACTTGTTACGGTCCTGTCTTGTATTCTTAAATAGAGTACCTTATTGTTTAAAAGTATCGTATAATATAAGTGTATTACGTGATAAATTGAACGAGAATCGGATCCTCATTACGGGAGGCGACAGATATGAGTCGGAAAGAAAAAGATAACCGTCCTTTACGCTTTGCCATACTTACAGTCAGCAACAGCCGGACCTATTCGGATGATACGAACGGCTTGCTTATTCAGTCTTTGTTGACCAAGGCGGGGCATCAGGTTGTGGATTATGCCATTGTAAAGGACGACGGAGAAGCGATTTTAAAGCATATTCATGAATGGGTATGCAGTGTAGATGCTATTGTGACCAGCGGCGGTACGGGGCTGGCTTTAAGGGATGTGACCCTGGAAACATTGGAACCTAAATTCGATAAGGTTATCCCCGAATTTAACGGTATGTTAACTTTTTTGGCATACCGGCGGGCTTGCGGTACGGAGGCACTTGCTTACAGAAGTGCAGCCGGCGTCATTCGTCAGTGCCCCGTCTTTTGTTTGCCCGGCCAAACGAGCTTGATAAAAGTCGGAACGGAACAACTTATTATTCCGGAAGTCCACTTGATTAAGAGTGAAATAAGCAAATCGTAAAAAAAATCAGAACTGCCGCTTATGCGGCAGTTTTTCAGTTATTAAGGGACTCTGTGATATAATGGGGCGTACGATAAGGAGGATGTATGGGAACATTGATAGTCGTAACCGGCGGCTCGCGAAGCGGTAAAAGTGAATTTGCCGAAAACTTGGCGCGGCAACGGTCGAAAAAAACGGTGTATATAGCTACGGCTGTGGCAGACGATGAAGAAATGAAGGCTCGTGTTACCCGTCATCAGAAGCGGCGTCCGAAAGAATGGCAGACTGTCGAAGCCGCTTGTGACCTGCCGACTGTAACGGCACAGGCAGCTTGCAAGTATGAGACGGTTCTCATCGATTCATTAACGACTTATGCAGCTTCCTTTCTTTACGCCCGTCGTCATGACGAATCGAAAGATACGGAAAATGCGGCCTTACAGGAAATGCATTCATTGGCAAACGCCGTGAAGAAGAACGGGGCAACGGTTATTATTGTAACCGATGAAGTAGGATCCGGCATCGTTCCGGATAATGCCGTGTCGCGTGCTTTTCGAGATGTATTGGGAAGCATGAACTCCGTCTTGGCCGCCGAAGCGGACAAGGTATACTTGTCTGTGGCCGGTCTTACGATAGATCTTAAGAAAATAGCCGTTAAGGCGGAGGAAGAGATATGAAGTCCTTTTTAATTGCTTTACAATTTTTAACGCGCATAAAAGTGGCTTCGCAACTGACATGGTCTGATGCAGATTTTGGACGGGCGGTCGTGTGGTTTCCCGCTGTCGGCTTTCTTATCGGACTCTTAACGGCCTTGGCTCGAGGCTTGACGGGGATGCTTTTTTCTCCCTTTTTGTCAGCCATCCTCACCGTAGCCTGTTGGTATTTTCTGACCGGCGGTCTACATTCCGACGGCTTGATGGATGCGGCCGACGGTATTTATTCGGGACGGGATCGAAAGCGAAGTCTTGAGATTATGAATGACAGTTGCGTCGGAGCTAACGGGGTAGCTGCTTTTGTCTTTGTTGTCTTACTTAAAGTGGCCTGTACGGGTGAACTGATGCCTGCATGGCCTTTCTTGATCGGTATACCCGCAGCGGCGCGTTTCGGGGCCGTCTTGGGCATTTTACGTTTTCCCTATGCACGTGAACGGGGCTTGGGGAGAGCCTTTCAGGACTATGCTCCGCGTCACGCTTTGCTTAAGGCCTTTGTCGTATCCTTGTTGCCCCTTTTGGCAGTCGGTATCGTTTATCTTTATATACTGGCCGGAGCAATTCTTGTCGCTTACGGTGCACACCGACAGGTAACGGCTCACTTAGGCGGACTGACGGGCGATACGTACGGGGCGGTTATTGAAGTGACTGAAACGGTTTTATTGCTTATGGCGACCTTGATTATTCAGGTGAATAATTTTTTTGCAATGACCGCATTTATTTAATAATAGGAAATTAGGGAGAGGATTTTTATGATAAAGCTTTACCTCGTTCGACACGGAGAGACGAAGGGGAATGTAGAACAGTGGTATCAAGGATCTACGGATATTCCTTTAAACGATAAAGGACGACTTCAGGCACAGTGCTTGAGCGAGTATCTGAAGGACGTTCATTTTGACGGCTTTTACAGCAGTGACCTTATGCGAGCCGAAGAAACGGCGAAAATTGTAGCAGCTCCTCACCACATGGAAGTGAGGACCTATAAAGAGTTACAGGAAGTCAACTTTGGTGAGTGGGAAGGTCATCGCTACGATGAGATTACATCCGGCTGGCCCGGAATGATTGAAGATTTTTATGCGTCTGAAGGAAAGATGAAAGCTCCCGGCGGTGAATCTTTCGAAGAAGTGGAGATGCGCTCCTTAAAGAAGGTACAGGAAATTTTAGCCGACCATAAAGACGGAGATACCGTATTTATAGCATCTCACGGGGCGACGATTCGGTGTCTTCTTTTCGGGTTGTTGGGATTGCGACTGACTCGGATTTGGTGTTTCCAACAGTTTAATACGGCTGTCAACGTCATTGAGTATTACGGCGAACGCAATGTCATGACAGTCATGAATTCGACGCGCCATTTGGAACAGATGGCGGAAGTCCAAAAGCAGTGGTCGACCATGATCGGACTATAAGGAGAAACCCATGATTCGCTTGGATAAATTGCTCGGCCATTCGGGATACGGTACGAGAAAAGAAATTAAGAGTTTGTGCAAAAACGGGGATGTAACGGTAAACGGAGAGATCGTTCGAGACAGTTCCGTAAAAGTGGATGAAGGGGCTACTGTAATCGTAGCCGGTGAGAAGGTGGAATATGAAGCGGTTTCGTATTTGATGTTGCATAAGCCGGCCGGTGTCGTTTCGGCAACTCAGGATAGCAGAGTTCGGACCGTATTGGATATTTTGCCGTCCCGTTATGCCGCTTCTCGGGTAGCACCTGTAGGTCGCTTGGACATAGATACGACAGGACTTCTCTTACTGAGTAATGACGGTACATGGGCCCATAAGGTGATTTCACCTAAAAAGCACGTGCCGAAAGTCTATGAGGCTCAGGTGGAAGGGATTATTCCCGATGACGTGGGAGAACGCTTTGCCGCCGGAATTATTTTGGAAGACGGGTTGGAATGCTTACCCGCACGGGCTGAAAAAATAGCTGAGGGGCGGTTGCAAATCACCGTTTGTGAGGGAAAGTTCCATCAAGTAAAGCGTATGTGCAGCGCCGTCGGGCTTGCCGTGACGGCATTGCACCGCAGTCGTATCGGCGGTCTGATTCTGGACAAGGATTTGAAGGCCGGAGAATACAGAAAGTTGACTCGAGAGGAAATTGACCTGCCTCTTCTTTCAACAGGAGATTTGTAAAATTGTAAAAACGTCCTTCTTAACGTGTAAATAACTGGTCAAAGCCTTGTTTATATGGTATTATTGTCGTTAGTCGAACAGAAATAAGGTGATATTATGACAATGGAAAGAATAGCGGCTTTACGCCGTTTTCTTCAGAATCATACTTTGGATTCCGTCATTATGTTACAACCTGAGAATCTCAAATACTTCAGCGGCTTTACCGGCGGGGAAGGGGCCTTGGTTCTGACGCCGTCACGAGTTATTTTATGGACCGATTCGCGGTATATTGAACAGGCTGTCGACGAATGTACTGAGAAGATTACCGTTATGAATCATGGAGGTCGCTTGGCTTTCTCCGCTGTTTCCGTGTTGATAGAAGACGGAGCGGGAGCAGTCGGATATGAACGGGATTTCATGACGCATTCTTTCTTTGAAAGTATGGCTCAGGAAGACGAATTGTACTTTGAAGCCGTGTCCTTACAGGAACTAAGAGCCGTAAAAGAAACGTATGAAATCGAAGCGACACGACGGGCATCGCGTATTGCCGACATGGCATTTGCGGAGCTTTTGCCCCATATTCGTCCGGGCGTTACGGAACGACAATTAGCGGCTTTGTTGGAAAGTAAGATGCTTTTGGCCGGTTCGGAAGAAAAATCTTTCGATACTATTGTGGCCTCGGGGAAACGTTCGTCCATGCCGCACGGCACGGCGACGGATAAGCCCGTTGAAAACGGTGATTTTATTACCTTTGATTTCGGTGCCGTTTGTGGCGGATACCATTCCGATATGACGCGAACCGTTGTTTGCGGTAAGGCTTCGGAGGAACAAAAACGTTTTTATGACCTTGTTTTGCAAGCTCAGCTCATAGGTGTGGATGCCGTAAAAAGCGGTGCCTCCTGTTATGAGACGGATGCAGCTGTACGGCAGTTTTTTGCAAAGCACGGTGTAGATAAATACTTTACCCATGCCTTGGGGCATGGAACGGGGTTGGAAATTCATGAGCAACCCGTTCTGTCACCTCGCTCTCAGGGTGTATTGAAAGAGAATATGATAGTCACGGTAGAACCGGGGCTGTACATAGAAGGCAAGTACGGAGTGCGCATTGAAGACTCCCTTGTCGTAACAGCAGAGGGCTGTGAAATATTGACGACAACATCGAAAGAATTAACGGAGTTGTTTTAGGAGGAGATTGTGTATGATTACAAGTAATGATTTCAGACCGGGCGTTACCATTGAAATTGACGGTCAGGTTTGGCAGGTTGTGGAATTTCAGCATGTAAAGCCCGGCAAAGGGGCCGCTTTTGTACGTGCTAAAATTAAAAACCTCGAAACCGGTGCTGTTGTAGAACGTACATGGAATGCAGGCGAAAAAGTACAGGAAGGTCGCGTTGATCGCCGTCAGATGCAATACCTCTATGAATCGGACGGAATGTACGTATTCATGGACAACGAATCGTATGAACAGATTGAGCTCAATAAAGACGCACTCGGCTCGGCAGTAAACTTCCTCAAAGAAGAAATGAATGTATCCGTCATGATGTTCAAAGGCAAGGTAATCGGTATTGACTTACCTGCAACCGTTGAACTTCGCGTTGTTGAAACGGATCCGGGCGTTCGCGGCGATACGGCTACGGGCGGTAGCAAGCCGGCTACGTTGGAAACGGGTTATGTCGTTAAGGTGCCTCTTTTCATTAACGAAGGCGAATTATTGACAATCGACACGAGAACCGGTCAGTACACGGGGCGTGCATAAGTAAAGAAACGATAAAAAGCGATGAGCCTCTCATCGCTTTTTGTTCATGGAGTATCTTTTATGATGACGACGGAATATAACGAATTGGGAGCTGTTCACATTGCCGACAAGGTTATTGCCGGCATAGCGGTTGAAGCTGCCTTGGCTGTAAAAGGTGTCGCCGGACCGGCCGCTTCCTTTGCGGAAAAATTCGGCCGTTCTTCTTCGCCTCGCGGAATAGATATCAAAACGGACGGGACTACGGTTGAATTGACGGTGCGATTGGTTGTCCGATACGGTATCCGCATTCCGGATGTGGCCATTGAGGTTCAACAGGTTGTGAAAGGGGCTGTCGAATCTCGATGCGGCTATGAAGTGTCGGCTGTTCACATTATCGTTCAGGACATTTTATATGACCGCCCGGCAACAGAAGAAGGTTGATAGAATGGAAACAAATGAAGAGAAGGTATATACGGTTTCTCAAGCGGCAATGGAAAAAATTGTTCGTACGGCCGTAGCCGGTACGACCGGTGTTGCTACGAGCCGCAAGATACATGTAACCGTACACCGTAAGGAAGATGAGTTGGCCGTGGCCATTCGTCTGACAGCGTTGCCGGAGGCACAAATGCGTGAGTTGGCTCTGGCCGTTCAGCATCATACGGCACAGGCTGTAAAAGATATGATCGGCCCCGATAAGGTAACTGTCGATGTAACTATAGAAGATATGATTGCACACCAGACGGTGTAAGGCAAGGAGGATAGCGTGAGCAGACATACAGTACGCCGGAGAGCATTGGAAATTCTTTTTTCCCGGGAATTTCATGATACAAACGATATTCAATACAGTGAAACGGAAATCCTCGGTTATGCGGAGGATGAAAAAGAACCGATAGAGAGTGCCGTAACAGTAGAGACGGTCACGGCAGATTGTTTGGATGAACATGCCGTACCCTTTGTAAGCGAAAACGAGGTTCTTGGTAAAACGGCTGAAGACGACAGCGAAAACGACACGACCTCTTACTGTGAATACCTTGTGTCCACTGTTTCCGAGCATGGCGAAGAACTGAATGATCTTATTCGTACATATGCCAAAGGTTGGGATTTGGGACAAATGAACAAGGCAGATAAAACCATTATGAAAATGGCTTTTTGTGAGTTCGTATACCCTAAGGAAAAGTTGGCATCAGCTATTATTATAAATGAAGCCGTGCTCTTGGCTAAACAGTTCGGCGGGGCGGACTCCTCCAAATTCGTCAACGGTATTTTGGGTGCCTATGCGAGGACACACGAATAATGAAGGTATATCTGGGAATTGATACCAGCTGTTATACAACTTCATTGTGCCTGTTGGATGAACAGGCAGCTGTTCTTGCCGATGAACGTCGCATCTTGACCGTACCCGAAGGAAAGCGGGGACTCTCGCAGTCGGAAATGGTATATCAGCATGTGCGAAATTTACCGGAGTTAACGGAAAAAATCGCATCTTATGTGGCGGGCAATACGGTATGCGCCGTCGCCGTAACGGATAAGCCGCGGCGGCGTGACGATTCGTATATGCCCGCTTTTTTAAGCGGACTCGGTTGCGCTCGTTCGTTGGCGGCTATGCTTAACGTCCCGTTATATAGGTTGAGTCATCAGGAAAATCATCTTTTGGCCGCCTGGAGAGCAGTTGGAAAGGTGCCGAAGGAGCCGTACTGTGCCCTTCATCTTTCCGGCGGCACGACGGATATATTAAGGGTTGAGACTGATGGTGACAGTACCGTAATTACTCGTATAGGCGGCACGACGGATATCAGTGCGGGACAGTTTATCGACCGTGTCGGCGTTGCTTTGGGACTGCCGTTTCCGGCAGGGAAATACGTGGATAGTCAGTCTCTGGCAGCTTTGGGAGAGAGCAAAGGGTTTCCGGTCTGGCATCGGGGCGGCAGTATCAGCTTTTCAGGGCGTGAATCACAGGTGCAGCGCCTTATTGCGGCCGGGGAGAAGAGTTGTGAGGTCATTTGTGCACAAACTATGCATACGGTTTTGAACGGTATTTTAGAGTTACTGGATGCCGCGTTGGCAGGAAACGAGTATAAGACGGTTGTTGCTGTGGGCGGTGTAATGGAAAACAACTTTTTACGGACTTCCGTCGAAGCGGCCATGCGTAGACGCCGGATTGAATTTATACCGGCACCGCAGGGATTCAGTGCCGATAATGCGAGCGGGGCGGCCTTTAAGGCTTTGCGGGAGCATCATAAGGCGGGTATATGATGAACTATGACAGTGTGTCGACCGTTGTAGGTAGAATAAAAGAAGACTTGGAACATGATTTTCGTTTGAAAAATGTGGCTATGGAAGGCAATATTATCGGCTTGAAACGGGCATCTACCGGACATTGGTACATGAACATTCATGACGATAAAGCTTCTATCAGAGCCATCCTTTTTCGCAATCGTACCGGAACGATGATGAGTACTGTAAAAGAAGGTGATCGCGTTGTCGTGACGGGCGAAGTCAATGTATATGAAAAAGGCGGTACCTTTTCTTTTATTATTGAGCGGCTTTTTTCTCAAGGCGTAGGCAATCTGCAACAACAATACGAGAAAAATAAGGCCGAGCTGTATGCTCAGGGATATTTTGACAAGGACAATAAGAAAGAATTGCCTCGCTTTCCTTGGAAGGTGGGTGTATTGACATCGGCTACGGGTGCGGTTCTTCACGATATACAAAAAATTCGTGCGGAACGTAACGAATATATAGAGGTTGTTTTATATCCCGTGCCTGTTCAAGGCGACGGAGCTGTACCTAAATTGGTCAAGGCCCTTGAGGAGGCGGGGAAGAACCGTGATTTGGATGTTCTGATTCTGGCTCGCGGCGGCGGTTCCATGGAAGACTTGTGGTGTTTCAACGATCCCACCGTTGTTCGGGCCGTGTATAATACGCAAGTGCCTATTATTACGGCTGTCGGACATGAGACGGATACTACTCTCGTCGATTATGCAGCCGATGTGCGAGCGGCGACACCCACCCATGCGGCGGAGCTGGCATTTCCTTCATTTACGGATATACAATTGCAAATAGCCGCTCTGACGGAAACGGCCGGGCGACTTATGGATGATTGTATTGAACGACGATTCTTACAGTGGGAACGAACGACGACGCGAATTCGCCTACATCAATATAATGAATTCGTAGCCGTCAAAAAAGACAATTTAAATCGTTTGGTAGAAAGTGCAAGACAAAAGACGGAGTATTTGTTACTGCAAAAACAACATGCGTTGGATAAGATAAAATCGCGAGCTGAAGGTATGAACCCGACCGCTTTTTTACGTAAAGGGTACGGGCAGTTGTTGCAAGACGGTGAAGTCATAGCCGGAATTTCGGCTGTAAATCGCAAGAAACCTTTAGAAATACAACTTGTTGACGGGGTTATTGTGGCGGAAGTGAAAGAGGTGATTGAACGTGGTGAAAAAAACGGATAAATTAAAAAATTTTGAGAAGGATTTTGAAGAGTTGGAAAGACTGGTAGACTCTCTTGATAATCCCGGGTTGACCTTACAGGAATCTCTGGATATTTTCGAAAAAGCCGTAAAATTGTCCGGCACCTGTGAAAGTGCGCTTGAATACGCTCGTCAACGAGCCCAGGCTTTGGCGGAAGTAAGGGGAGAAGACGCAACACAAGCTGAAGATACAAAGACGGCTTATGAAGAAGGGACGTTGGGGCTATGAGTTTTCGTACCTTGTTGGAAAGTCGTAAGAAACGAATCGACACCCGTTTAGCCGAACTGTTACAGACGAGTACGCCCGAGTTTTCCGGCCTTTATGAAGCCATGAATTACAGCCTTAATGCAGGCGGTAAGAGAATACGGCCCGTTTTGTTTCTGGCTGTTTTGGAAGCGGCGGGAAAGGATCCAGATAGTTTTTTTGACTTGGCGTGCGCCTTGGAATGTGTTCATTCCTATTCTCTTATTCACGACGATCTGCCGGCTATGGATAACGATGATTTTCGTCGCGGTAAGCCGACGAATCATAAGGTGTACGGAGACGGCACGGCTGTTTTGGCCGGAGACGGGTTGTTGACCTATGCCTTTGAACTCATGGCGGCACAGTCGGCTGCACCTGCACATAAAATTTTACAGGCTATTCGAGTTTTCGCACATGCGGCAGGCCCTGCCGGTATGGTAGGCGGCCAATACTTTGATCTTCAATCCGAAGGCGGGGTACCGACAAGAGCGGCTATGGAACTTATGCATCGTAGTAAGACGGGCGTTATTTTTACGGCTATTGTACAAATGGCGGCTTTATTGGCCGACGTGAGTGATGAAACGATGAAGGCGCTTACGACCTATGGGGATCAGCTCGGTCTGGCTTTTCAGATTACGGACGATATTTTGGATGTCGTAGGCAGTGAAAAGGAAATGGGAAAGCCTGTAGGCAGCGATGAAAAAAATCATAAGACTACGTATATATCCCTTCTCGGTGTAGAGGGAGCAAGGGAAGAAGCAAAGCAAACGACGGCTCGGGCGTTGGCGGCTTTGCAGGGATTCGATGAAAGTGCGGATTTTTTAAGACAACTCGTTATCTATTTAGAACAACGAGTTCGATAAGGGGCAGGTATGAAGGAAAAGGAACGGCTTGACGTATTATTGACGGAACGCGGTTTTTTCGAAAGTCGGGAAAAAGCCAAGGCCGCAGTCATGGCGGGACTTGTTTTCGTCAAGGACCGCCGAGTGGATAAAGCGGGAACGAAAATTGAAATTCATGAGGAAATTACGGTAAAGGGAAATCCTTTACCCTATGTGGGTCGCGGCGGGCTGAAGTTGGAAAAGGCCCTGAAGACCTTTCCCCTCGACTTGAAGGGTAAGACTATGATAGACATCGGCGCCTCTACGGGCGGATTTACAGATTGTGCCTTACAAAACGGTGCCGTTAAGGTAGTTGCCATCGATGTAGGCTATGGGCAGCTGGCTTGGAAATTGAGGACCGATGAGCGAGTCGTTAATATGGAAAGAACCAATATTCGGGGTGTTACGCCTGAAGATATAGGCGGGCCTGTCGACTTTATTTCCGTTGACGTGTCCTTTATTTCCCTCTTAAAAATAATGGATGCCGTCGTACCATTATTAAAACCGGGCGGGCAGATTGTCACGCTCATAAAGCCGCAATTTGAAGCCGGTCGTGAAGCTGTCGGTAAGGGCGGTATTGTAAGAGATATGAATGTACATCGCGAAACGGTAAGTCGCGTCGTTGCCGGCATAGCCCAAGCCGGTCTTTCCCCTCTTGAACTGACCTATTCGCCTATAAAGGGGGCAGACGGCAACGTGGAATATTTGTTATACAGTCGCAAGGATGAACCGATACACAATGACGTAACGGATGAAGAAATCGGTGCCGTTGTGGCTCGTTCTCATGAAATGTAGGTGAAACAATGAGAATCGGTATTTTTCCGAATTTAATGAAAGAAAGCAGTATTTCTCTGGTGCGAAGTATTGTGTCACTATGTAAAGAAAACGGTTGCGAGTATTATGTACTTTATTATGAGGAAGAATCGGATCATGCAGTATATACCGGCATAGAGAAAGAACATTTACTTCCCGACGAAAAGATATATGACCGTATCGAAGTAGCCTTTGTTCTCGGCGGTGACGGTACTATTTTGAAATCGGCTCGTCATTTTGCCTCGCGGGGGATTCCCGTTTGCGGGATTAACCTGGGGTCTCTCGGCTTTTTATATGAAGTGGAAGCAGCCGACCTATCCGCTCGCTTTGCAGATATTCTGGCAGGGCGATACTTTAAAGAAGAACGAATTATGCTGGCCGGTGAGTTGGAATATGCAGACGGCATGATTCAGCGATTGCCCGATGCGTTGAACGATGTCGTTATCGGGCACGGAAATGTAGGCAAGCTGGTACGAGTGGATATGAGTATTAACGGCTACTTCGTTCAACAATACCCCGGTGACGGTATTGTCGTTTCTACGCCTACAGGCAGTACGGGGTATACCTTTTCCGCAGGGGGCCCCATTGTGCCGCCCCATGTAAAAGGCATGATGGTAACGCCTATTTGTCCGCACTTGTTATTGAAAATACCCCTTGTTCTCAGCGACGAGGACAGACTCAGCTTTTCTGTAAAGGACAGTCGCAATGTCGTCCGTATTTCCGTAGACGGCATGACGGATTATGAGTTCGCCCGCAATATGATTTTACATATTCGTAAATCGACAGCTCATTTGGATTTTATTCGCTTTGACGGCGGATATTTTTATGCCAACTTATTCAAAAAGATGAGGGGTGCCGAATAATTGGAAGAATATCCGTTTCATAATGCTGTTGCCTTGTGCCATACCTTAGCACTTCCTTTTGTAAAAAGGGCTCGAGTCCTTGTTGATATGACCTGCGGCAACGGACATGACACGTTGTTTTTAGCTGAGAATATGGGTAAACAAGCCTTTCTCTACGGATTTGATATTCAAGCTTCGGCATTGGCATCTACACAGTCTCGCTTGGAAACAAACGGATTGTTTCACGAACGTATACAATTGAAATTAGGATCTCATGAAAATTTATTAAATGAAATTGATAAAATACCTGATTTTATAGTATTCAATTTAGGCTATCTGCCCGGAGGAAACCGCACTATACATACGGATACTGCAATTACATTAAAAGCCGTGGATTTAGGCTTGCATAAAATTTCTGTCAATGGGATAATTATGATAGTAGCATATCCGGGAACCCCGGACGGGAAAAAAGAGAAGGATGAGCTCGCTTCGTTTTTGAGCCATGTGTCTCAGAAACGGTTCGACGTGTCGTACTGGCAGCCAGCCAATCAAGTGCATGAGCCGCCGGTACTGTTTGTTATTCAAAAGAGAGGATAGCCATGAAAAGATTCCGTTACACTAAGATTAAAGAAATTGTTCAATCCCGGCCTATTGAGACGCAGGAAGAATTGGCCAAGGCTTTGCAGGAAGAGGGGATTGAAGTCACTCAGGCCACGGTTTCCAGGGACATTAAAGAGTTGATGCTGATTAAGGTTCCTACCAGCGACGGACATTATCGGTATGCATTGTCTCCCGAGCAGAACATGCTCATGTCCAAGAGTCGTATGGCCCGGTTATTTCAGGATTCTATCGTGCGCGTCGACTCGTGTTTGAATCAAATCGTCATTCATACCGTTCCCGGTTCGGCCAGTATGGTTGCTTCGGCAGTCGACCATGCAAAATGGGAGCGTGTTATCGGTACTGTAGCCGGTGACGACACGGTTTTAATTATTACGAATAACCCCGACAGCGTTCCGAAACTTGTCAAACTGATCATTTCATTAATGAAGGAATAATACACATGTTGCAATCATTGCACATTGAAAATTTTGCACTAATTGAAGATATATACTTGAGCTTTACCGATGGAGTCACTGTTTTTACCGGTGAAACCGGTGCGGGCAAATCCATCCTTCTCGATGCCATCGGTATGCTCGCAGGAAAACGCGCATCAGCGTCTTTCGTCCGTTCAGGGGCGGAAGCGTTCCTCGTTGAAGGCGCGTTTTTTTTGCCCTTGGAAAATGAAGGATTGGCAGCCTTTTTAGAAGACCAACACATTGATACTTCAGACGGGGAAATCATCATATCCCGTCGCTTTTATCGGAATGGGCGCGGTTCTGTATTGGTCAACGGAACCTTGGTTCCCCTTGCCACGGTTCGCAAATTGGGTCTATACCTTGTCGATATTCATGGACAGTATGACAGTCGCCTTATTTTCGACACGGCTTATCATGTGCGTCTTCTCGACAGCTTTACGGAAGATACGCGTCGTTGGCGGACTGCCTATGACAAGACGTATGAAACGTGGAAAAAACTGTGTCGTGAAAGAGACTCTTTGGAACATGACGAAAGTGAAAAAATACGTCTTCTCGGTATTTTAGATTTTCAAATACAGGAAATCGAAGAAGCCAAGTTAACAAAAGGAGAGGATGAAAAGCTGGAAGCCGATATTCGCACGGCTTCTCATGCAGAACACATTACGGAAGGACTGCAAACCGCCATGGCCGTTATGGACGGTAGTGAACGTCGTCAGGGAATGACGGACGGTATTGCGGAAATTCGCCGCAGTTTGCTGAAAAACGCATCGTATGACCCGCGTTTTGAGGCCATGGCATCTAAGGCGGAGGCGCTTTCTTACGAGTTGGAAGAGTTGCGAGACGAAATATCTTCTTATGCAGACGGCATGAGTTTTGACGGCCCGGCATTAGACCGAATGCAGTCTCGCTTGGCGACGATTGAAAAGTTAAAACGTAAATACGGATTTTCCGTAGAAGATATATTGGCCTTTGCTGAAAAAGCCAAGGTGGATCGGGAGAAACTGAGCGATTCGGAAAACGCTCTGGCTGACTTAAATAAACAAATTTCTAGCTGTGAAAAGCAATTGCGGCAAGAAGGCGATGATTTATTTCAGGCACGCTTGGAAGCGGCAGACTTGTTTAAAGAAAAGACGGAAGATATTTTACATCGGTTGGGACTTGAAAATAGCCGCATCTCTTTTCGCATCGAGCCTATGGAGGCTATAAGTCCTTCTGGAGCCGCATCGGTGGAGCTGTGGTTTTCAGCTAATCGGGGCGAGACGGAACAACCCTTGGCAGAAGTGGCATCCGGCGGGGAAGTATCTAGAATCGCCTTGGCATTAAAATCTATTTTCCGAGAAAAATATACGGACAGGACCGTAGTTTTTGATGAAATAGACGTAGGCATCAGCGGGGAAACGGGGTTACAAGTAGCGGCTCAAATGGGACGATTGGGACGGATGGGTCAGGTTTTTTGTATTACTCACTTGCCGCAGACGGCAGCCATTGCGGACAGTCACTACTTTTTGTATAAAGAAGAAAAAGAGGGGCGGACGGTTACTCAGGTCCGCAATTTAGATAAAGAAGCCCATGTTAAAGACATTGCCCGCATATTTTCCGGAGACGATACCAGTGAGGCCGGTATGCAGGCAGCTGAGGAAATTATTCGCAAGGTCAAAGGGCGTGCCTAGGCACGCTTTTTGTATACATGGGCATATTTCTTGACGAGCGTTCTTGAGAAGTTTATCATAAATAGATACATAATATTCCGATTTATACGGAGGAAAAGGCATGATTCGAGTATTGGTAAGCGGCGCAGACGGCCGCATGGGAAGCGAAACGGTTAAGGCCGTTTTGGCAGATAATGAATTGGAATTCGTAGGCGGCACAAGTCTTATGAATGTGGGTAAAGATGCGGGAGAAGTCATCGGTATTTCTTCTTTGGGGTTACCCTTGTACGGGAGTTTGAATGAGGCGTTAAAAACGGCAAAACCCGATGTAGTCGTCGATTTTACGACACCGGCGGCTATTTACGGAAATGTAAAGACTTGTATTGAAAACGGGACGAATATTGTTGTCGGTACGACAGGTTTGACGGCACAACAGCGTAATGAATTGGATGAAGCGGCAAAAAAAGTGGACGTAGCCGTATTTATTGCACCGAACTTTTCTGTCGGAGCCGTACTGATGATGAAGTATAGTGCAGAAATCGCTAAATACTTGCCTGATGTAGAAATCATTGAGCTACATCACAATAATAAATTAGACGCTCCGTCCGGTACAGCCAAAATGACGGCTGAAAAAATAGCCCGTGCTCGTCGTGAAGCCGGTGCAGAACCGGCTCCGGACAAAACACACGAAAGTCTTACCGGAGCCAGAGGCGCTGCGGTGGAAGGCATACCCGTACATAGCGTACGGCTGCCCGGGTATGTGGCACATCAGGAAGTGCTTTTCGGCGGCTACGGGGAAATCCTTACGGTCCGTCACGATTCGTTAGACAGAAAATCCTTTATGCCCGGCGTTGTCTTAGCCGTGAAGAAGGTGGATTCCCGCAAGGGTGTGACCTTCGGCTTGGAACACTATTTATAAACTGTACAGGAGGCTTTACATATGAGTACGAAGAATCCGTCTGTAGCCATTTTGGGGGCTACCGGTGCTGTAGGACAGGAATTTATCAGATTAATAGAAGAACGCAACTTCCCGTACAGTTCCCTGAAGTTGTTGGCATCCAAACGTTCGGAAGGTAAGAAGCTGACGGTTAACGGTAAGGAGTATACGGTAGAAGAAGCGAAACCCGAATCGTTTGAAGGCGTTGACATCGGTTTGTTTGCCGGCGGGTCCATCAGTAAAGAATTAGCTCCCGAAGCGGTAAAACGAGGGTGTGTTGTCATTGATAACTCCAGTGCCTTTCGCATGGATCCCGATGTACCGTTGGTTGTTCCCGAAGTGAATCCTGAAGACATTTGTAAGCATAAGGGCATTATTGCCAATCCGAACTGTTCGACCATTATTATGCTAATGGCCTTAAAGCCTATTTACGACTTGTCTAAAATTACTAAAATTGTGGTCAGCACATACCAGGCTGTATCCGGCGCCGGTAAGGAAGGCATTGATGAACTGCGTAAACAAGTGGAAGATGTTATGGCGGGAAAAGAACCGGTAGCAGAAATCTTGCCTACAAAGAGCTTGGATAAACACTATCCCATTGCTTTTAATCTGTTGCCGCAAATTGATATTTTTATGGACAACGATTACTCTAAGGAAGAAATGAAGATGGTCAATGAGACACATAAAATCTTCCATGACGATACTATTGCCGTTACACCGACAACGGTTCGCGTGCCCGTATTCCGCAGTCATGCCGAATCGATTTATGTGGAAACGGAAAAAGAACTGACCGTTGAAGAAATTCGTCGTGCTATCGATGCTTTTCCGGGGGCACAGGTTCAGGATAATCCGGCTAAAATGGAATATCCCATGCCCTTGTATACTTCGGAAAAATATGATGTGTATGTAGGTCGTATCCGTAAGGATTTATTTAATCCCAAAGCCGTCAATCTTTGGGTATCGGGGGATCAAATCCGCAAAGGGGCCGCTTTAAATGCGTTGCAAATTGCGGAATATATGATAAAACACGATATATAAGGAGGAGTACGGGTTATGTTGAAGTTCGGAAACGTTATTACGGCTATGGTCACGCCCTTTTATGAAAACGGGAATATTGACTTTGACGAGTTTGATTCATTGGCAAGATATTTGCTTGAAAACGGTTCGGACGGGTTACTCGTTGCCGGCACGACCGGTGAAGGCGCTACACTGACGGAAGAAGAAAGATTGCGTCTTTTCCGGTTTGCCGCCGATGAATACGGCGATCGTACTATGATTATGGCGAATGTAGGTTCTAACAATACGGCGGCTACTGTTGAATTTGCCAAAAAAGCTGAGAAAACCGGCGTTGACTGTCTGCTTGTAATAGTACCCTATTACAATAAGCCGAATCAGGACGGGTGTTACGCACACTTTGCGGCAGTGGCAAAGGCCGTATCATTACCTGTTATTATCTATAATGTACCGGGGCGGACGGGTGGTAAAATCTTGCCTGAAACGGTAGTGCGACTGGCTGCGGACTTCCCCAATATTGTAGGCATAAAAGAAGCCAGCGGTGACTTGGTGGCGGCTACGAAGATTGCTCGCGACACTAAAGACGACTTCCGCGTATATAGCGGTGAAGACGCATTGACATTGCCTATTACAGCTGTCGGGGGCACAGGGGTTATCAGTGTGGCATCACATATTATCGGCAAAGAAATGAATGCCATCGTACAGTGCTGCAAGGACGGAGACATGGAAGCGGCTGCATCTATCAATCAAAAATACCTTGATGTCATGACGGGAATCTTTACGACTGTGAATCCTATACCTGTCAAAGAGTGCTGCCAAATGCTGAAGATTACGTCTAAATGTGTATTCCGGCTGCCTATGGTAAATGCAAGTGACGAAGTAAAGAGCTTCTTGGATAACATGATGAAAAAAGCGGGACTTTATAGCCGCAAATAGAACAAACGAATAAAGAGTCATAGCAACAGGCTGAGGAATAGCCGCTACTATGACTCTTTTTTTATGTGTTGAATCAGATACGACCTGACTCTTTCATGAATTCAATGTATTTCAGTCCCCAAGATTCTAAAGCGGTTAGGACTGTGCGAAAGTCGGCGCCTATTTCCGATAGGCTGTATTCTACCTTCGGCGGGACTGTGGCATAGACCTTGCGGGAGATAAGACCGTCATGTTCCATTTGTCGGAGTGCTCGTGTCAGAGTGGCTTGAGTAATGGGGTTCAAACGACGTTCAAGTTCTTGAAAGCGAACAGGACCTTCTGCCAGTTCGTGCAAGATTAAGAGTGCCCACTTGCCGGCTAAGACCTTTTGGCTTGTTGCAAAGGGGCAGCGTCCTACGAGGTCATGTATGTTGGTGAGTGTGTCTGACATAGAAATCTCCTTTTAAACGTTTTTTGTAAATAAACAGTAGGTAATACACGCTTACTTATCAATATATCACACCGCATAAGGGAGTCAACTCATTAATAGTATCTTTTTTATATGTACAAATATTTTTGAAAAAAACAGGCAGTAAACGACCTAAATCTATCATGTTTGATAGTACCTATCGGAAATAATTCTACTATTCAGGGTAAGCGTAAGCTACTATAATGAGTGTGTAATAAATATGAGTCGATGCAGTTTCAGTAAGCAAGCGACGTAAATTCAGGAGGTTACTATGACACACGAAGAATTGAAAGCAAAAGTACAGGCCTTGGCAGATGCGGCAACAAGTAATGAAAAGGTAAAGGCCTTCGCCAATGAATGGTTAGCGGCTGACGGAACGGATAAGCAAGCAGGATTGACGAAAGAGTTACCGACTGTTGTGAAGGAAAATATTGCTCTTATTGACGAAACTATTAATTTTATGGGTTCTTCTACGGCAGCGGAATTGTTCGGTAAAGAAGCGGCTCATGCCATGTTGAAACATGCCGAAGAAATTAAGGCGCAAGGCGCGGAATTTTGTGATTGCCCGGGATGTATTGCTTGTAAAGATATTATCGATCATTTGGATGAAATCTAATTTGCTGAATAAAAAGCGGCTCCGAAAGGAGCCGCTTTTTATTCAGCCTTCATGTGACAACTCTTTGAGGAAAGGCCTATTCATAGACATACAGTCAGGCGAAGTGTACAATAAAACACATACGATCTATGAGGGCGGATTACGCATTTCGCCGACAGGAGGCAGTTCATGGAAGCTATAATAAACAGCCGCATAGTGACGAAAGAGACGGTTCTTACCGGTCATGTTCTTGTCTATGATGAGAGCGGAATTCAGCAAATCGTGAGCACTGACAACTTTCAAGCAGAAAAATGTCGTGTTATAACGGACGGAAGCGGCTATATTGCGGTGCCGGGCTTTATTAATGAACATATTCACGGCCTGGGAGGCGTCGATGTCATGGATGACGATCCTCAAGCATTAGCCATCATGGCAAAACGTTTGCCCGAAACGGGTGTTACGGCCTTTCTGCCGACGACTATGACTTATGATCTGCCAAGTATTACGCGTGCATTGACTCGTATTCGCCGTTATATGAAGGAGCAGCGTATAGGGGCAAAAGTCCTGGGTGCCCATATGGAGGGACCGTTCATCAGTGATGTCTATAAGGGGGCTCAAAAGAGCACCCATATTGTTAAGGCCGATTTTTCGTTAATCGAACCCTTCATAGATACGGTACGCATCGTTACTCTGGCGCCGGAGACTTTACCCGACAACTCTTTTTTAGAAGCGTGCAAAAAGGCGGGAATCATAGTTTCTGTCGGGCATAGTGCCGCTACGTATGAAAAGCTGGCAGAGCGCTTGGCAGGTCTTGATCATTATCATGTGACTCACTTATATAATGCTCAATCGCCTCTACATCACCGCAAGCCGGGTGTGGTAGGTGCGGCCTTGACGGATGAACGGGCCGTGTGCGAACTTATCTGTGATGATGTACACCTGCATCCGGCAGCACAAAGGTTGGCGTATATAGCAAAGGGGAGGAACGGTATCATCTTGATTACCGATTCCATCAGAGCTTGCTTGACAGAAAACGGTGAGTCGGAATTGGGCGGACAGAAGGTTTTCGTTCACGAGAATCGTGCGGAATTGGCAGACGGAACTTTAGCAGGCAGTGTTCTTACCATGGCTGACGGTGTACGTCGATTCATGAATAATACGGGTGCGTCCTTGCCGGAAGCTGTGGCGGCGGCAAGCTTGAATGTAGCCGTAAGCCTCGGCTTGGATCATCAGTTGGGGTCCCTTGAAGTCGGTAAGGCAGCGGATATAGTCTTTCTTGATGAAGATACTTTACAAGTAAAAAAGACAATTATTGACGGAACGACAGTTTTTAGTGCCTAGACACATACAAAAGAGGCTGTACGGAATGTATTTTCATTCCGTACAGCCTCACGGTTTTTATTCAACAACCTGAACGATTTCATCCAAAGTGCGGCGTGTTTTGTTGCGGTGCGGTTTTTCGTCGCGATAACCGAAGGCTGCCATAACGGCAATTCCGAAGCGTTTCGTATCGAACAGACCGAGTTCATCACCTAAAAAGGCGGTCATCTTATCTTGATTAAAGCCTTCCATGGGGCAAGAATCAAGTCCTTCATAAGCCGCCATAGTCATCATATTGGACATGACGATGTAGGCCTGCTTGGAAGACCAGTCGAAGGCAGCCCGTTCGGATTCAAAAGTTTTATAATCTTCAGTAGTGAATTGAGCATATTTTTGGCGATATGCAGCATCTACTTCAGGCGGTAATTGTTTTACCTCTTCTTGAATATGGCGGATGTAGGGGGAATCAAATTCGAGGTCCGACTTTTTGCGAGCCAGGAATACGACTACGTGACTGGCTTCGAGACCTGCTAAAATTCCCCAGCCGTATTGTTTCATCTTTTCGCGGATATCCGGGTTTTGTACTATTAATAACCGGAAGGCTTCAAAACCGAGAGATGTCGGTGCTAATCGGCCGGACTCAAGAATCGCATTCCAATCGTCGTCGGAAATCTTTTTAGCTGAGTCAAATTTTTTGCATGCATAGCGATATTTCATAGCATAAGCTAAATCATTGCGATTCAGATTAGGCGCTTTTAATTCGACGGTTTCTATTTCGTATTTGTTCATGTCTGTCTCCTTATAGTATACGTAGATTCATCTGTTGTTACTGTTTCCTATTTGCGACGTCGGTGATCGGCACCCTTGTGCTTTGTTTTATGTACTTTCTTTTTAGTAGCCTGGTAGGTGCTGGCCGGGCGGGTGTCTTTGTAGACCCGCTTTTTCTTAGGAGCCTTATTGGCTCCTACTGTCTTAATCTTACCGTTAGCCGTGTATTTCGTGATCGTTGCTTGTATAGTGTGTTCAATGCGCCGGATTTTGTCTTCATCGGCACCTGTAGCGAACATGACGGATAGTCCTGAAGATCCGGCACGTCCCGTACGCCCGATACGGTGAATATAGTAGTCCGTATCACCGGGGACATCGTAACTGAAAACGTGGGAAATCCCTTCAATATCAATACCTCGGGCGGCAATATCCGAAGCGACGAGAATTTGTGTCTTGGCCTTGGCAAAATCACGCATCACCTGATTACGGCGCCCTTGAGACATATCGCCTTGCAGTTCAGCGACGTTAAAACCGCGGGCAATAAGATCGCCCGCCAGTTTCTTAGTTCGGTCTTTCGTATTACAGAAGACAACGGCCAGGTAGGGGTTAAATTCGGTGAGCATATCACAGAGTTTTTCAAATTTGCGGTCTTCGCTCATCATGTAAATTCGCTGTTCTATATTTTCCAGCGTAACCGTTTCGCCTTCACGGACAGTAAGGCTTAGGGGCCGGTCCATATGCTTTTTGGCAAGGCTGCGTACCTTATCGGGGATGGTAGCGGAAAAAAAGAGGAGTTGCCTTTTTTTCGGAGTCATGCCGATAAGTTCGTCCACCTCCGATAAAAAGCCGGACTGCAGCATTTGGTCCGCTTCATCGACGACGACATAGTGAACACCGCTCAAGTCGAGAGAGTTGCGGCGGCAATGGTCTAAGAGTCTACCGGGTGTACCGATAATGACTTGAGGCCGACGGTGCAATTTCTGCAATTGGTTTTCAATGGTTTTGCCGCCGATAAGATTGAGAATGTCCAAGCCCGTAACAGGCGTAAAAGAGTCGGCGACGGTGGCAAGCTGTTCTGATAACTCGCGTGTCGGTGCCATAATCAAGGCTTGTGTCATAGACGCGTCTTTTTTTATACCTTGGAAAATCGGTAGAAGAAAAGCCAAGGTTTTACCTGTACCGGTTTGTGCCTGGACGAGGAGATTATGCCCCTTGAGGGCAGCCGGTACGGCCTGTTCCTGAACAGCCGTAGGTTCCGTAATATGTTGATTTGTCAAAGCTTCCACAAGAGAGGCGTTAATGCCCAGAGAAGCAAAGGTTTTATTCATAATAAAACTCCTTATGTAGCATATGTAATAATACTAAATCCAGCCGAATTTACTGCACGCTTTTACGATTCCGCCCGCATCATTGCGGTCTGTTATGTAGTCTGCACGGGCTTTGAGTTCTTTTTTTGCATTGCCCATGGCAATGCAAAAAAACGGCTTTGTAAACATGGAAATGTCGTTCATGCCGTCACCGAAAACTACAACATTTTCCGGAGACTCACCCATCATTTTCATGAGTTCGAAAATCCCTTTTTCTTTGTGAGTCGGTTCTATTAAAAGACGGTTTCCTAAATAAGGAATGACGGGGAGGCCGTGTAAGTTCGGCATAACTGCAGGGCAATCGAAAAAAATCTTGTAAACGGCTTGAATGGAATCAATAGTGTCATCCGTACCGTAATGTTGTTCAAAATGAGTATACCCGGAGATGTCAAAGCTATCGTATTTGGAACGCATAATCGGTTCGTTTTCCGTAGCAGCCGCCCAAGAAATACCTTGCTTTTCAAATTCTCGCAAAACGGCCTTGGCGGCTGTGAGTGGCAATGGCTCAAGCTTAAGGATTTTTCCGTCCAGTGTAAGACTGTTACCGCCGTCGGCGACAAATGAGTGAATGCCGTATGCTTTGGCGACGTGGGCCGCATCATATTGGGCTCGACCTGTCGCAATGGCGATAAAGTGTCCTTTTTGTACCAGTCGTTTCAGGCAATAAGCCGTATCGGCCGGTAACTGCTTTGTCAGTTTTAAGCCCAAGGTTCCGTCAATATCAAAGAAAAAGTATTTTCGTTTCATTCTGACCTCCGTACATACCCGTTATTATAATATAAGCGATCTTTAGGTAAAAGGGGAAGTCTATGATGAGATGTATTTTTTTGATATACTTGAAAAATAATGAAGTATAATACGGAGGTTTTGGTATGTCCTTATGGAAAGATGTGTGTAAGCAGGCTTTGTATATGAGCTTTTTTACCATTCTTATACCCATCGGCGCCTATACGATTCATAGTGGATCCAGTGCCGTTGTGGCTGCAGTTTCCTACGGTTTTTTGTCGACGGTTATTCCCTTGGCCTATGTAGGGATGGCGGGGGCCGCTTTCGGCGATAAAAATGTGCGCATTCGCCGTATAGGTATCGTGGCGGCGCGGATTATTGTCGCTGTTGCCGTGTATGCTGTAGTAGAACACGGCAATCTGATGCAATGTCTGACACCTTTTTGGCAATGGCCTGCCGCCGGTCGAGACCTGGTCTTTATAATTCTCATGTATGCCGATTTGGTTCTTACCTTAACCATTGCTTGCATACTGACGGGTCGTAAAATGCGGAAAGGAGAGTCGGTTTATGCGGGAAACCCTTAAAGGTCTCGTAGCCGCCGTTGCCTGGTCCGCATTGTGGATTTTGCCCTTACCGTTCGGCACCTTCGTGTCCGATCGGATTTTCTTTACGAGTCTGTCGCCGTTACTGCTCGGTGTATTAATCCTTACTGTTCCGCCTTGGCTGCGACGTAGAGATATGCGCCTTTTCGGGAAGTCCGTGTACCCGCCTACAGGGTTACTGATTTATGCGACAGTTGTGGCACTCCTTTTCGGAACGGCCTTTTTAGGAGCGCTAAGAAGCACGGAATTTTGGCAATCCTATCCCTTCAGAGTCGGCGTGTATACGTTGTGGATGATAGCGATGCTCATGGGGCAAGCTGTTATGGGTCGTATCTTTTTTCTATGGCATGATAAGGTGCGAAAACGGAGCTTTTCCGACTTTATCGATCCTTTGTTTTATGCCTTGCCAATACCGGCAGGTATGAGCGCTCTCTTCTTCTTTCCCGTAGTAAAGCTCGACGGGGTTCAAGCACAGGAAACCTTTGCACTCGGTTTAATCGGGCTTTTCTTTTTTATTAATACGGTTGTGTACTTTACTTTTATTATCGGTACCTTTGCTTTTTATTTTTATCCTAAGAAAGAAACATATCCGACCTTATCCCTTAGAATGTTAGGGTTAGTACGAGTCATTTTTGCAGTTTGTCTGTTTTTCTTTGTACAGGCATTTGTAAATGGGGCTACCGGTTTATATGCCTTTGAACTTACCCATTTGACGATGCGTAATAATGTTTTGGTTTTTATTCTTCCTGCACTTACGTATGCACTTTTTATTGTTATTTCTATAGCCTGTACGATAGGAATATTCGACTTATTCATCCCGTTTATACGAATAAAACTGCGTAAAAAAAAGCGTTGCCTTTAAGGGCAACGCTTTTTAGCGTTCACTTCGCTTCCTGATTTATGATAAAATTTGTTTTTAAGATATTGAAACGGATCATATACGTAAGCCAGCCGATGAAGAGAACGAAAGCCCCGCCCAGGAAGGTGGCAAACGTAATGGTAGTGAGTGCGTAGAGACAATAAATTAAGGAGACTCCGGCAAGAAAGGACGACATATTTTTATTGCATTCCGTATTGGTAATTCCTTCAGCTTTCAAAAGCGGCTTTAAGGATAATGCACAGAAGATATACGGAATGACATTCGTCACTACCGCCCAATTGGCGAGTCGGGCGAACTGAGCCGATAAGGACGGGCTGATGGTCATAAGAGACAGGAGTGTTTGCATAACCAGAATCAAAAACATACCGTGCAAGGGTACATCTGCTTGAGTAACCTTGGCAAACACCTTGGGAAAGAGACCTCTTTCAGCACTGGTCTTAAAAACACGGGCCAAGGTGAACTGCCAGGACAAAAGTGAACCTGCGCAGGCGAAGGCCATAAGTCCCATGACGATACGTCCTGTTGTGGACCCGAACATTCTGGCAAAGGCCATGCCGAAGGGAGCATCGGATGTCAACAATTCGGCGTTGGGAACAATGCCGGCAATAACATTGGTCGAGGCAATGTAGATGACGGCAACGAAAGCCGTACTGAGGAAGGTTGCCTTAGGAACGGAAGTCCGCGGATTTTCAACGGCGTCCGCATTTACCGATGCCGATTCCAAACCGAGGAAAGACCATAAAGTCAAGGCTATGGAATTGCCGACGGCATCGCTCCAGCTAATGGGATTGGGACACCAAGCTTCGATCCATGTTGTGGGATTGAACCAATACCAGCCGATGACGGAAATCGTCAGAATCGGCAGAATGGAGCACCAAATCGTAAAGGTTGTCAGCCTGCTTGAATAACGACTGCCCTTGATATTAAGGCTGGCGGCTATCCACAGCAAGGCGATAGTATATAAACAAGTTTGCACCGGTGAAAAATCCATGCCCAGAAAGCCGGCTCCGTATCCGACTGCGGAAATGGAAATCGCCACGTTGGCAATAACTATAGAAACTGAATAGGCGTAATTCGTCATAAAATGTCCTATTCGTCCGTAACCGTACTCGGCATAACCGCCCATACCGCCCATTTTAGTAGTAAACATACCGCATCGGGAAAAGGTCATGGCCAGAGCCAGAGAACCGAGAGACGTAATAATCCAAGAGAAAATCGAGATCGTGCCGACCTCGGCGAGCTGAGAGGGTAACATGATGATGCCGGCTCCCAGCATATTGGCTGCAGTAATAAAGGTAAGCTGCACCCAAGACATTTTACGACGGTTAGTTTTCATTATCAGTCCTTCTTCCATTATAAATTGGGTAAAAACCCGTAATAAAAATCAATTCATTTTAGCATTTTTCTTTTTAGAATACTAGTAAAAAATAGCTGAAAATCCCCTTAAATTTAGTTGTATTTTCCGAAAAAATTAAACCGTAATAAAGGGCATATCCATGCCGTTTTTAGAGATTTAAAAAATGGACGGATGCGGTGGATTTTATGATTCTTTATTCTACCTAAAAGGTATGGTATAATAAAGTAACCTTTTTATAAGGTACGATATAGTAAATGAACGGGAGTGATATCCATGGAAAAAATTACAGCTTTTTATTTACACGAATGTCCTTATTGTGCGAATGCAAAGAGAGCCATAGGAGAACTGATTGAGGAAAATCCGGCCTATAAAGATATTCCCCTTACGTGGTATGAAGAAACGGAAAATCCCGATATCGTGGCAGGCCATGTCTATGAATATGTGCCCAATTTTTTTGTAGGTGATAAGAAAGTATATGAAGCACATCCCGGGGAATCATATGGAGAAACGAAGTTTTATATTAAAAAAGTATTTGATGACTTATTGAAATAGGAAAACCATGAAGATAAAATTATTGGCAACTTTTTTGACGTTCCTGATGATGACGGGCATGGCAACAGCGGAAGAAGCGGTCATTCTTACAAGCGCACCCGAACAGGTCGCTATCGGTGCAGTCGGTATGCCTAATCCGATTAAGGACTATAAAAGCGTGTCGGCTGTAGCCGAAGCGGTCGGATTCAGGCCCTTGACGTTGGATGAAAATGAACAGTTCGCTTTAACGCATAGCTCTGCCATCCAGTCAGCGGCTCAAGTTTCTTATATAGAGAAGAATGTAAAGAATAACAATCGAATTCTCGTCAGGACCGCTTTGCGAAGCACTGTGGACGGACCGACTCTCAGCGGGTACTACGGGACCCCCTGGCAGGTAGACGTAGTCAATCACACGATCGTCTTTGTAACTGAAAGTGATTCTAGTGCTTATGCCGCTTATTGGAGAAGCGGTGCTTTTATATACTCTGTCAGTGCTACGGAATCTACGTACGAGGATTTCGGACGGATTGTGAACTCTCTGGTTCGGAAGACGGAAAAAGAACGTATTTTTTAAGACAGATGAGGATTTCGTAAAAGCCGGCTGTATGTCAGCCGGCTTTTATATACTGCCGAAGTCGGATAGGGGGACAAGGGTGAAAGAATTGCCGTTGTTTAAAGTAGACCGTGAGTACGGCTACAATCAGGAACACTTTAAAGATATTCGTATGAAACAAGGCGGTTGCGGAGCTGTTGTCGCCTGTGATGTAAGTATTTATTTGGCACACTTTTACGGTCTTGATGAATTATGCCCTTTTGATGTGTATCAACCGATTACTGAAAAGGAGTATGTGGCCTTTTCTAAACTTATGAAGCCATACTTGAGCCCGCGAGCGACCGGAATAGATACAGTAGAAATCTGGATAGACGGGTACGGTCGATATTTGCAAGACCGAGGCATAGATTCTGTAGATCTTGACGGTCTGCACGGTGACTGCTCGTATGAGTTGTTTAAGCATGCCGTTACGGCACAAATTGATATGGGCATGCTCGTACCGTATTTGAACCTGCGCCATAAAAGTCCCGATTTAAAGAACTTCGTTTGGCATTGGTTCTGGTTGGCAGGGTATGAAGAATTTGCTCAAGAAACGATGGTCAAGGTGGTCAGTTACGGCACCTTTCGTTGGTTTTCTCTCAAAGAACTTTGGGATACTGGCTATTCTCGAAAGGGCGGCCTGGTCTTAGTGACTATAGACGATAAAAACACATAAATACTGTGGTTCCGGAATAACCCGGAGTTATAGAAAAAATAAATCGGGACTTAATACGTCCATGCCATTGTAAATTATGTCCCGACGTGTCATAATACACTCGTAAGTTGAAATTGAATGTTAGTATGTAACGGTTTCTATTCAAATAAGGAGTGTTTCAACTATGATTAAAGTCGGTATTAACGGTTTCGGCCGTATCGGTCGTTTTGTTTTTCGCGCGGCACAGAATCGTGATGATATTGAAATCGTAGGCATCAATGATTTGTTGCCTGTAGATTATATGGCATATATGTTAAAATATGATACGATGCACGGTCAGTTTGAAGGCACTGTCGAGGCTGACGCAAAACGCAACGTACTCATTGTAAACGGTAAGGAAATTCGCGTAACGGCGGAAACGGATCCTGCCAACTTAAAATGGAATGAAGTGGGTGCCGAATATGTGGTTGAATCTACAGGACGTTTCTTGACTATGGACGCTGCTGAAAAACATTTGCAGGCAGGCGCTAAATATGTAGTTCTTTCAGCCCCCTCCAAGAAAGGTGAAGACGGACGCCAGGCTGATATGTTTGTTTGCGGTGTCAATACGGATACCTATAAGGGACAGCAGATTGTGTCCAATGCATCTTGCACGACCAACTGCTTGGCACCGGTTGCGAAAGTATTGAACGACGCTTTCGGCATTAAGGACGGTTTGATGACAACTGTTCATTCGACAACGGCTACACAGAAAACCGTTGATGGACCGTCTGCCAAGGACTGGCGCGGCGGTCGTGCCGCATCGGGAAATATTATCCCTTCGTCTACGGGTGCAGCTAAAGCCGTAGGTAAGGTTATTCCCGAATTGAACGGTAAGTTGACCGGGATGGCTATGCGTGTGCCGACCTTGGATGTATCGGTTGTCGATCTTACGGTTAACTTGGAAAAACCGGCAACGTACGAAGAAATCTGCGCTGCCATGAAGAAGGCGAGCGAAGGAGAATTGAAGGGAATCCTCGGTTACACGGAAGATGCGGTCGTATCGTCCGATTTCCTCGGTTGCACGTTGACATCCGTGTTTGATGCCGATGCAGGTATCGCCTTGACGGATACGTTCGTTAAAGTTGTATCCTGGTATGACAATGAAATCGGCTATTCCAACAAGGTTTGCGATTTGATTGCCGTAATGAATGACTACAACAGCAAAAAATAATCCGCTTGTGCGGGTGGCCTAAACGAAGAGGCAATAAGTTACCGACAGGCGGGAGAGGAATCTCCTGCCTGTTTTGTTTACGGCCTTCGGTATGATGTAAAGGAGAATGATAATGGCAAAGAAGAATACGGTCATGTTGATTATTATGGACGGGTTCGGATTGAGCGAAAAGAAAGAATACAATGCAGTAGCTCAAGCGAATCTTAAGGTTTTGCCGAAATTGATGCAAATATATCCGCACTCGTATTTGGAAGCTTCCGCCGAAGCCGTAGGGCTGCCTCACGGACAAATCGGCAATTCGGAAGTAGGCCACCTGAATATCGGTGCCGGTCGCATTGTCTATCAATCTCTTACGAAAATTACAAAGGATATAGAAACGGGGGCTTTCTTTGATAAGCCTGCTTTAATTGAGGCTATGAAGAATGCGGCCGGTGGACATGCACTGCATCTTATGGGGCTTGTGTCATCCGGTGGTGTTCACAGTAGTGAAAAGCATTTGTACGGCCTTCTTGAAATGGCGGCCTCGTACGGCCTTAAAGAAGTGTACATTCATGCCTTTCTCGACGGCCGAGATGTACTGCCGCGCAGTGCCGGCGAGTATTTAGCGGGACTGGATGAAGAATGCCGGCGTATCGGTACGGGTGAAATCGCTACGATCAGCGGCCGTTACTATGCTATGGATCGAGATAAACGATGGGACCGTGTAGAAAAAGCCTACAGAGCTGTAGCAGACGGGGACGGCGAAACGGCAAAAGATTGGCAGGAATGCCTGGATAATTCGTATGCCCGTGACGTGTCCGACGAGTTTGTCGTACCGACGGTATTAAAAAAGGTACCTGTTCGTGACGGCGATTCTCTGATTTTCTTCAATTTCCGCCCCGACCGGGCACGTCAATTGACGGAAGCCTTTGTCAGCCCGTCTTTTGAAGGATTCAAACGGACCTTACTGCATAATCTGTATTTTGCGACTATGACAACGTATGAAGATTCATTACCTGTTCATGTTATATACGGTAAAGAACACTTGGATAGCACTTTGGGGGAAGTGCTTGCTCAAGCGGGTAAAAAACAGTTGCGCATTGCCGAAACGGAAAAGTATGCTCATGTAACCTATTTCTTTAACGGTGGCGAAGAAGCGAAAAATGACGGGGAAGATCGGATTCTTATTGCATCCCCTAAAGTTGCTACTTACGACTTGAAACCGGAAATGAGTGCCTACGAAGTGACGGATGCGGTCATAAAAGAGCTGAACAAGGGTATTTATGATATGGTTATTCTGAATTTTGCCAATGCCGATATGGTCGGTCATACGGGTGATATGAAGGCCGCTGTTAAGGCTGTCGAAACTGTTGATACCTGTGTCGGAAAGATTACGGATTTGCTTTTAGAACACGGCGGGCAGGCATTAATCATTGCCGACCACGGAAATGCCGAAAAAATGGCGGATCCGACTTCGGGTTCTGCCTATACGGCGCATACTACCAATCATGTACCTTGTATTCTTGTCAGCCAAGAACATAAAGAGGCTCATTTACATGACGGGATCTTGGCTGATGTAGCACCTACCTTGCTGTATATGGCAGGAATGAAACAGCCGGCTCAGATGACGGGGCACAATTTGATTGATGATTGAAATAAATAGTATACACTAAAATTAAATAGTACAGCACGATACCTGCGACCTTCAGGGAAAAAACTCTGCATATAGTTTACATTAAATCGTATTTAGTATATATTTATAATGTAAATACTAAGATACACCGGCTTTTATAAAAGCCAATTGGAAATAGGAGTAAGGAGGACGCGGAATGACAGTAAAAATCGGTATCAGCGGGTTCGGAAGAATCGGCAGATGCACATTCAGAACGGCATTGTCGCAACCTGATGTAGAGATTGTGGCTATTAATAACCGTTCGGTCGGTCCTATTATGGCCGACTTGTTAAAGTTTGACACCGTACACGGCACGTGGAATCACGACGTATCGTACGATACGCAAAAACAGGCTCTGGTTGTGGATGGTCGGCCTATTCCGGTTATGAATGAAACGGATCCGGCCAATATTGCGTGGAAAGAAGCGGGAGTCGATATTGTTGTTGAATCGACGGGCAAGTTTAAGGATCATAAATCGGCGTCCAAACATTTGGCGGGCGGTGCCAAGAAGGTTGTTATAACAGCACCCGGTAAGGATGCGGATGCTACTATTGTTATGGGAGTTAATGAAGAGACGTACGACCCGGACAAGCACCACATTGTTTCGAACGGATCTTGTACAACGAACTGCCTGGCTCCCGTAGCCAAGGTCCTTTCAACCGAATTCGGTATTGTTCGCGGTATGATGACGACCGTTCATTCGTATACGAATGATCAGCACTTGGTTGATTCGGTACATAAGGATTTACGTCGTGCCCGGTGTGCGACACAATCCATTATTCCTACGTCTACCGGCGCAGCTCAGGCCGTAGCCCTTGTTTTGCCCGAACTGAAAGGAAAGTTTACGGGCATGGCTCTGCGTGTACCGACGCCGAATGTTTCCATGACGGACCTGGTTGCCGTTTTGGAAAAGAACGTAACCGTAGAAGAAGTAAACGGAGCACTAAAAAAATGGGCTGAAGGCCCCTTACAGGGAATATTGGCTTATTCGGAAGATGCTACCGTGTCGTCCGATTATATCAGCGATACACACAGTTCCATTGTGGACGGGTTGGATACGCAGGTGGTTGACGGCAATATGATTAAAGTAGTCGCCTGGTATGACAATGAATGGGGCTATTCCTTGAGAGTAAACGATTTAGCCGCATATATCGGCTCGAAAGGCTTATAAGGAAAGTCGCATGCGGGTATGGCGATAAACACAGGAGGAAGAAGATGAAAGTCGGTCTTCTCGACGTTTTTCAAAAAATAGCACCCGACGTAATGGGGATAGTAAGAGAACGGTATTTATTGTTACGCCATATTTCCGATGCGCAGCCTGTAGGAAGGCGAAGTCTCGCCACTCTTTCAGGCCTTTCCGAACGAGTTGTACGAGCACATGTGGATGTGTTGAGACGCAACGGAATAGTCCGATTTACAACAGCCGGTATTGAGTTGGAAGCGGAAGGCCAACGACTGATGCCGGAACTTTTGGACTGTTTCGTCCATTTGAATAACTTGGACGATATGCAGAAACAAATTCGCAAGGAATTACAACTGGAGCACGTGTATATCGTGCCCGGAAACAGTGATCGGGATAAGACGGCCAAGGAAGAGTTGGGACGTAAAGGTGCCGAAATTCTTGCCTCTTTATTGGGAAATTCGGAAATCGTCGCAGTCAGCGGCGGCTCAACGTTGGCAGAGTTGGCCGAAAGGTTGCCGGAAGTATCGACAGATGCGGTTATCGTGCCGGCACGAGGGGGTCTGGGGAATCATGTGAAACGTCAGGCTAACTATATAGCCTCGCAGATTGCCTGGACGACGGGAACAACATCGCAAATGATGCATGTACCCGACGGATTGAATGCCGCCGCCATTCGCCTGCTTCTTGACAGTGATAAGGATACGAGACGAACTGTCGATCTGGCGAAGAGAGCGGATATCCTGCTCTTCGGTATCGGTCGTGCTGACATTATGGCTAGACGGCGCGGCGTCGATAAAAGGCTGACCGAATATCTGACCGGCCACGGGGCTGTAGGCGAGGCCTTGGGTTGTTACTGTAATCTTCACGGAGAAATCGTCCATGTTTCCGATAATGTAGGCATATCTTTGAAGGATGTGCAAATGCACTCACATGTTATAGCCGTTGCCGGCGGCACCGTAAAGGGAGAGGCAATTGTCTCTGTTATGCGGGCTTGCCGAAAGGGAACCTTAGTCATTGACGAGGGAGCGGCCGAAAAAATCATGACCTTGATTTAACAAATGAAAGGGTGTATACAATGGTAAACATCGGTATTAACGGATTCGGTCGAATCGGTAGACAAATATTCAAAATTGCACAGCGATTCGGCGACGATATTAAAATTGTCGCTTTAAATGATATAGGCACGCCCAAGCAAATGGCGCACTTATTAAAATATGACAGCATGTTCGGCACTATGCCGAATGATATTTCTTATGACTCGGACCATATTATTATGGACGGAGTGAAATACCCTCTGTTTCAGGAAAAAGATATTAAAAATGTAGACTGGAACGGCTTGGGAGTGGATATTCTTATTGAAGCGTCGGGAAAATATGCCGGTCGCGTTTCGCCGTCGGCACAGGATAAACTGCCCCTGGGCGGAAGTGTAAAAAAAATTATTATTACAGCGCCGTCAACGATTGACGATAAGACCCTTGTTATGGGTGTCAATACGGATGAATATGATCCGGAAAAACATCATGTTATTTCCGGCGCATCGTGCACGACAAATTGTTTGGCAGCTATCTTTAAATGCCTTGATGAAGCATATGGGGTAGAACGCGGTATGACTACATCCGTACATTCCTATACGGTGGATCAGAAAATTTTGGATGTTTCTCATCGCGATTTGCGCCGAGCAAGAGCAGCCGGTATGTCGATTATTCCGACGACGACCGGCGCGGCCGAAGCTATCGGCAAAGTATTGCCCCAAGTAGCCGGTAAGCTCAGTTGCCATGCCGTACGCGTACCGACTCCCGATGTATCGATTATTGATATCGTATTGGAGTTAAAAGAAAAAGGCGTAACGGCAGAAGACGTAAATGCTACGCTGAAGAAGGCAGCTGAAGGCGCTTATAAAGGAATTATTACGACCAATGAAGACGAACTTGTTTCGGTCGATTACCGCGGTAATGAACATACGGCCATTATCGACACTCCGTTGACGCTTACTATGGATGGCGGAATGGTTAAAATCGTAGCCTGGTATGACAATGAATGGGGTTATGCAAGACGCATAGTCGACATGGTTCGCTTCTTGGCAGGACAAAAGCCGTTTTAAGAAGTCGTCTTGCCCGTATTGCAGGAGGAATTTATGAAAAAAACAATTAAAGATGTGTCTCTCGACGGAAAAAAGGTATTTGTACGTGCCGACTTTAATGTCCCGCTTGATGATAAACAGCAGATTACGGACGATACGCGGATTGTAAAAACCTTGCCGACAATTCAATATTTGTTGGATCACAATAGTGCCGTTATCTTGGCGAGCCATCTCGGTAGACCTAAGGGAGAAGCGAAGCCCGAATTTTCTCTTCGTCCCGTAGCTGCACGTTTGAGTGAACTGTTGGGTCGCACTGTGCAAATGGCTCCGGACTGTGTCGGCCCGGAAACGGAAAAAATGGCAAAGAGCCTTAAACCCGGCGAAGTCCTTCTCTTGGAAAACCTGCGCTATCATAAAGAAGAAGAAAAGAACGATCCGGCCTTTTCCAAGGCGTTGGCTCAGTTAGCCGATGTAGGTATTAACGATGCTTTCGGATGCTCCCACCGTGCACATGCATCCGTAGCCGGTATTACGGAATTTTTACCTATGGCGGCAGGATTGCTTTTGGAAAAAGAAATCCGCTTTATCGGTGGTGCCGTAGAACATCCGGAACATCCTTTTGCCGCTATTATCGGCGGTGCTAAGGTATCGGATAAGATTGAAGTTATTTCCAGTCTTTTACCTAAGGTGGATTTAATGATTATCGGCGGCGGTATGGCCAATACTTTCTTGGCTGCACAAGGGTACGGTATCGGGAAATCCTTGGTAGAAGCAGATAAAATTGAACTGGCATCAACCTTAATGGAAGAAGCTAAAAAACAGAATACGGAGTTGTTGTTGCCCGTCGACGTAGTTGTGGCGGCTGAATTTGCTGCCCAAGCACCGTATAAGGAAGTTGATGTAGCCGACGTTCCTGCTGATTGGATGATTTTGGATATAGGAACAAAAAGTCGGGAATTGTTTGCTCATAAGCTTGAACCCATGAAACTCATCGTCTGGAACGGACCTATGGGTGTGTTTGAAATGGAACACTTTGCCAAGGGGACGGAAGCGGTGGCACAAGCCGTTGCCGATTCGAAAGCCGTTTCGGTTGTAGGCGGCGGTGATTCTGTAGCAGCTGTCAACAAAGCCGGGTTGGCTGATAAGATTACGCACATTTCGACAGGCGGCGGCGCTTCCCTTGAATATTTGGAAGGTAAGATATTGCCCGGTATTGCATCATTAAGCGAATAAGGAATTCTGGCAGGAGTATAAGTATGAGAAAAACGATCATAGCAGGGAATTGGAAAATGAATCATACAGGGGAACAAGTGAAGTCCGTATTGACTGAACTGGTTGCCGATGTGGCATTGGGCGTAAAGCCGGAAGTCGTTGTCGCACCTGTATTTCCTTATTTGGAAACAGCTGTTCAATTGACTCAGGGAACGGCTGTTCATATTGCAGCACAAAATATGCATTTTGAAGAGTCGGGGGCCTACACGGGAGAAGTATCACCGTCCATGTTGGTCGATATCGGCGTGGAATACGTAATTATCGGTCACTCCGAACGGCGTACATACTTTAATGAAACGGATGAAACGGTGAATTTGAAGGTCAAGGCGGCCTTGGCTCACGACTTGATTCCCATTATGTGTTGTGGAGAAACCCTGCAACAGCGTGAGCAGGGAGAAATGCAGAGGTTTATTGAAGGGCAAATAGAAGCGGGACTTGCCGGTATAAGCAAGGAGGAAGTAGAGAACATTGTCATCGCCTACGAACCTATTTGGGCAATCGGTACGGGGAAAACGGCGACGGTTGAACAGGCTCAGGAAGTGTGTGCTCTTATTCGTCGGAAGCTGGAAGCTTTATATGACATAAAGACGGCTGACAAGATTTCAATTCTTTACGGCGGTAGTGTCAAAAGCGGTAATATCGGAGAACTTACCTCATCGCTCGATATTGACGGAGGCCTTGTAGGCGGAGCCAGTTTGAAAGCCGATGAATTTACAAAAATTATTACAACTGCAGTCGTGAAATAGACGATTCTTTAAGAAGGGCCCTCGGGGGCCCTTCTTTTTATGCTCTAAATAAAATTAAAATATTTGCAAAAAGAATAATTTTACCCCTTGCATTCTCATTTACAGTTTGCTATACTCTAAACATAACAAATAACTATTATCTATTAATAGTAAATAAAAATTATTTTCAAAAACAATTGATGGAGGAATGAAATATGAAAAAGTTTGTTTGCGGAATTTGCGGATATGTATTTGAAGGTCAGGCAGCTCCTGAAAAGTGTCCCCAGTGCGGTGCTCCGGCATCAAAGTTTTCCGAAATGACGGAAGGCGCTAAAGAATATGCCGATGAACATCGTGTAGGTGTAGCCAAGGGTGTTGACGAAAGAATCGTTGAAGGCCTTCGCATGAACTTTAATGGCGAATGCTCCGAAGTAGGTATGTACTTGGCTATGAGCCGTGTTGCCGATCGCCAGGGCTATCCCGAAATTGCAGAAGCTTACAAGCGCTATGCATTCGAAGAAGCTGAACATGCTGCAAAGTTTGCAGAACTTCTCGGTGAAGTTTTGACAGACGATACGAAAAAGAATCTGGAAATGCGTGCTGCCGCAGAACAAGGCGCTTGCGCAGGTAAGAAAGAATTGGCTACGTTGGCTAAGCAATTAAATCTCGATGCTATTCATGATACAGTTCATGAAATGGCTAAAGACGAAGCTCGTCATGGCCGTGCATTTGACGGATTGTTGGCACGTTATTTCGGTAAATAAGATTCCGTTAACGGAATTTATATAGAATGTAAAGAGGGAAGCCTGCGGGCTTCCCTCTTTGCTCATATTAGAGATTTTCGATGTATCGTATATAATATGTATAAGGTCTACTACTTACGGTAGAATATAAAATTAGCTCATAGCACAATGTCAAATAATGATACTAAGGTATAAGAGAAACGTTGACATAGGTACAGCAGAATGATATGCTTTAGAAGCCGATTGGGGAGACCCGTCAATGACCGTGAAAATACTTTTTTTGAGCTTTTCTTTTTTTTAGATAAAAAGAGGTTGACAAGAGAAAGTGAATGCGGTAAGATAAACGAGTCGCCAAACGGCGAGTGACCTTTGAAAACTGA